>UMFK01028482.1_pt1 | contig 11218 bp, 5 predicted proteins | sample 1964981 | NCBI WGS metagenome assembly UMFK01 (sample SAMEA4836043, study PRJEB28245) | human gut metagenome | biome: gut microbiome; material: fecal sample | place: Denmark | collected 2008
ATACACGTAACAATTTCGTTCTTGAGTTCTTGGATTACTATATTGACCCTCCTCGTTATACCATTGATGAGTGCTTGGAGCGTGGTCTTACATATAGCGTACCTTTGAAGGCTAAGATGAAGCTGTATTGTACTGATCCAGATCACGAGGATTTCGGTACTTTCATCCAGGATGTATTCTTGGGTACTATCCCTTATATGACTGCTAATGGTACATTCGTAATCAACGGTGCTGAGCGCGTTGTCGTTTCTCAGTTGCACCGTTCTCCTGGTGTGTTCTTTGGTCAAGGTGTACATGCGAACGGTACTGTGCTCTATTCTGCCCGTATCATCCCATTCAAGGGTAGCTGGATTGAGTTTGCTACTGACATCAATAATGTGATGTATGCTTACATCGACCGTAAGAAGAAGTTGCCTGTTACTACCTTGCTCCGTGCTATCGGTTATGAGCAGGATAAGGATATTCTCCAGATTTTTGACCTCGCTGAAGAGGTGAAGGTGAACAAGAAGAATATGAAGGCTGCCATCGGTCGTAAATTAGCTGCTCGTGTCTTGAAGAGCTGGAATGAGGACTTTGTTGACGAGGATACTGGTGAAGTAGTATCTATCGAGCGTAACGAGGTAATCATGGAGCGTGAGACTGAGCTTACAGCTGATAATATTGAGGAGATTGTTGAGAGTGGTGCTACTACTGTGCTCCTGCATAAGGACGAAGAAGCTGCAAGCAAGTTCACTATCATCTTCAATACTTTGGCTAAAGACCCAAGTAACTCTGAGAAGGAGGCTGTTACTTACATCTATCGTCAGTTGCGTAATGCTGATCCTGCCGATGATGCCAGTGCGCGCGAAGTTTTCCAGAACTTGTTCTTCTCTGATAAGCGTTACGATTTGGGTGAGGTAGGTCGCTACCGTATTAATAAGAAATTAGGTCTCGATACTGATATTGATGTCCGCGTGTTGACAAAGGACGATATCATCGAGATTATCAAATATTTGATTCAGCTCATCAATTCAAGTGCTACTGTCGATGATATCGACCACTTGTCTAACCGTCGTGTTCGCACTGTTGGTGAGCAGTTGGCTAACCAGTTCTCTATTGGTTTGGCACGTATGAGCCGTACAATCCGTGAGCGTATGAATGTACGCGACAATGAGGTGTTTACTCCAACAGATTTGATTAATGCCAAGACTATCTCTAGCGTTATCAACTCTTTCTTTGGTACCAACCCATTGTCACAGTTCATGGACCAGACTAACCCATTGGCTGAGGTAACTCACAAGCGTCGTCTTTCTGCCCTTGGTCCTGGTGGTCTGTCTCGTGAGCGTGCAGGTTTCGAGGTTCGTGACGTTCACTATACCCACTATGGTCGTCTTTGTCCTATCGAGAGTCCTGAAGGTCCAAACATCGGTTTGATCTCTTCACTCTGTATGTATGCAAAAATCAACGACCTCGGCTTTATTGTTACTCCTTACCGTAAGGTTAACGATAGCATAGTGGATATGGACAACGAGGATGTAGTTTATCTTACAGCAGAGGATGAGGAAGCTAAGATCATCGGTCAGGGTAATGCGCCTTTGACAGAAGATGGTGCTTTCATCCGTGACGTCGTTAAGTGCCGTCAGGATGCTGATTATCCAGTGGTTCCACCATCAGACGTTGATTATGTGGATGTTTCTCCACAGCAGATTGCATCTGTTTCTGCAGGTCTGATTCCTTTCTTGGAGCATGATGATGGTCACCGTGCGTTGATGGGATGTAACATGATGCGCCAGGCTGTGCCATTGCTTCACAATGATGCACCTATCGTAGGTACCGGTCTTGAGAAGCAGGTATGTGAGGATTCACGTACTATGATTACAGCGGAAGGCGAGGGTGTTATCGAGTATGTTGACGCCACAACCATCCGTATTCTCTATGATCGTACAGAGGATGATGAGTTCGTCAGCTTTGAGCCTGCCTTGAAGGAGTATCGCATTCCTAAGTTCCGTCGTACCAACCAGAATATGACCATCGACTTGCGTCCTATCTGCAACAAGGGTCAGCGTGTTAAGGCTGGTGATATTCTGACAGAGGGTTATGCTACTGAGAACGGTGAGCTGGCTTTGGGTCGAAACTTGCTGGTTGCTTACATTCCTTGGAAGGGATATAACTATGAGGATGCTGTCGTTATCTCTGAGCGTATGGTTCGTGATGACGTGTTGACATCCGTTCACGTTGACGAGTATTCTCTCGATGTTCGTGAAACAAAGCGTGGTGTAGAGGAGTTTACTTCTGATATTCCTAACGTTAGCGAAGAAGCTACCAAGGATCTTGATGATAATGGTATCGTACGTGTTGGTGCTCGTATTGAACCAGGCGACATCATGATTGGTAAGATTTCTCCTAAGGGCGAGAGTGATCCTTCTCCTGAAGAGAAGTTGCTCCGTGCCATCTTTGGTGATAAGGCTGGTGACGTGAAGGACTCTTCTTTGAAGGCTAACCCTTCTTTGAGTGGTGTCGTTATTGATAAGAAGTTGTTCTCTCGTGCAGTTAAGACTCGTGAATCAAAGAAGCAGGATAAGATTATCCTTGCTAAGATTGATGAGGAGTACGAGGCAAAGGGCGATGACTTGAAGGATATTCTGGTTGATAAATTGCTCACGTTGACTGAGGGTAAGACTTCTCAGGGAGTAAAGGATTACACCGGTGCAGAGATTATCACCAAGGGTAGTAATTTCTCGGCTACTGCTTTGAAGAATTTGGAGTACGATGGTGTTCAGTCTAATGGTTGGACAGATGATGATCATATCAATACATTGATTCAGCGTTTGATCATGAACTATATCCGTAAGTACAAGCAGCTCGATGCAGAGTTGAAGCGTCGTAAGTTTGCTATTACTATCGGTGACGAACTTCCTTCTGGTATTCTCCAGATGGCTAAGGTATATATCGCTAAGAAGCGTAAGATTCAGGTGGGTGATAAACTTGCTGGTCGTCATGGTAACAAGGGTATCGTTTCTAAGGTGGTACGTCTTGAGGATATGCCATTTATGGCTGATGGTCGTCCGGTTGATATGGTGTTGAACCCATTGGGTGTGCCTTCTCGAATGAACCTTGGACAGATTTTCGAGTGTATCCTTGGTGCTGCGGGTAAGAAGTTGGGCGTTAAGTTTGCAACTCCTATCTTTGATGGTGCTAAACTGGAAGATCTCTCTGAGTGGACAGATAAGGCTGGTTTGCCACGTTTCTGCTCTACTTACCTCTATGATGGTGAGACTGGTGAGCAGTTCGACCAGCCAGCTACTGTAGGTATGACCTACTTCTTGAAGTTGGGTCACATGGTTGAGGATAAGATGCATGCACGTTCTATCGGTCCTTACTCTCTGATTACTCAGCAGCCACTTGGTGGTAAGGCACAGTTTGGTGGTCAGCGATTCGGAGAGATGGAGGTTTGGGCCATCGAGGCATTCGGTGCTAGCCACGTATTACAGGAAATCCTGACCATTAAGTCGGATGATGTTGTAGGACGTAGCAAGGCGTACGAGGCAATTGTTAAGGGAGACCCTATGCCAACTCCTGGCATCCCAGAGTCACTCAACGTATTGCTTCACGAGCTTCGTGGTCTTGGCTTGAGCATCAAACTTGATTAATTTTGAGAACCCCTAATTAAGATAAAGAAACATGGCTTTCAAAAAAGATACAAAGGTAAAGAATAATTTTACGAAGATTACCATCGGTCTCGCTTCGCCAGAGGAGATTTTGGAAAATTCGTATGGTGAGGTTACTAAGCCTGAAACCATTAATTATCGTACATATAAGCCGGAACGTGACGGTTTGTTCTGCGAGCGCATCTTTGGTCCTACCAAGGACTATGAGTGCGCCTGCGGAAAGTACAAGCGTATTCGCTATAAGGGAATCGTTTGTGATCGATGCGGTGTAGAGGTTACAGAGAAGAAGGTTCGTCGTGAGCGTTCTGGACACATCGAACTTGTTGTTCCTGTAGCTCATATCTGGTATTTCCGTTCTCTGCCAAACAAGATTGGTTACCTTTTGGGTATGCCAACAAAGAAACTTGATGCTGTTATTTACTACGAAAAGTATGTAGTGATTCAGCCAGGTATTCTTGAAGGAAAGGTTGATGCAGACGGACTTCCTTTGCTTGGTTCAACCAAGCTTGATCTCTTATCTGAGGATGAATATATGGATATTCTCGATAAGTATGATCCTAATGGTGATAATGAAGATTTGGATGATTCTGATCCAAACAAGTTCATTGCCAAAATGGGTGCAGAGGCTATTTATCAGTTGTTGCAGAACGTTGATCTCGATTCATTGTCATACGAGCTTCGCGACCGTGCCAATAACGATTCTAGCCAGCAGCGTAAGACAGAGGCTTTGAAGCGCTTGAATGTAGTAGAGGGCTTCCGTGCCAGCAAGGGTATCAATAAGCCTGAATGGATGGTCATGAAGATCATCCCTGTTACTCCTCCAGAGCTTCGTCCTTTGGTTCCACTGGATGGTGGTCGTTTTGCAACATCAGACTTGAATGATCTCTATCGTCGTGTAATCATCCGCAACAACCGTTTGAAGCGATTGGTTGAGATCAAGGCTCCTGAGGTAATCCTCCGTAACGAGAAACGTATGTTGCAGGAGGCTGTTGACAGCTTGTTCGACAACTCACGCAAGAGCTCTGCTGTAAAGAGCGAGAGCAATCGTCCTTTGAAGTCTCTCTCTGATTCTTTGAAGGGTAAGCAGGGACGTTTCCGTCAGAACTTGTTGGGTAAGCGTGTTGACTACTCTGCTCGTTCGGTAATCGTTGTTGGTCCAGAGTTGAAGATGGGTGAGTGCGGTCTTCCTAAGTTGATGGCTGCAGAACTTTACAAACCATTCATCATCCGTAAGTTGATTGAGCGTGGTATCGTAAAGACTGTGAAGAGTGCCAAGAAGATTGTTGATCGCCGCGAGCCAGTTATCTGGGATATTCTGGAGAATGTGATGAAGGGTCATCCGGTTATGTTGAACCGTGCCCCTACACTTCACCGTCTCGGTATCCAGGCATTCCAGCCTAAGATGATTGAGGGTAAGGCTATCCAGTTGCACCCATTGGCATGTACTGCGTTCAACGCCGACTTCGATGGTGACCAGATGGCTGTTCACCTTCCATTGAGTAATGAGGCTATCTTGGAGACTCAGATTCTGATGCTCCAGAGCCACAATATTCTGAATCCTGCTAATGGTGCGCCTATCACCGTTCCTTCTCAGGATATGGTGCTTGGTCTCTACTATATTACTAAGATTCGCCCAGGTGCTAAGGGTGAGGGATTGACATTCTATGGTCCTGAGGAGGCTTTGATTGCCCGTAACGAGGGTCGTTGTGATCTCCACGCTTTGGTAAAGGTGATTGTTGACGACTTGGTTGACGGTAAAATCCAGAAGCGTATGGTTGAGACATCTGTTGGTCGTGTTATCGTAAATGGTATCATCCCAGATGAGGTTGGCTTCTTCAACGACGTTATCTCAAAGAAGACACTTCGCGGCTTGATTTCTAATGTAATCAAGGCTGTAGGTATGGCAGAGGCATGTGAGTTCCTCGACGGTATCAAGAACTTGGGTTATCGTATGGCATACGTTGCTGGTTTGTCATTTAACCTTGGCGATATCATCATCCCACCAGAGAAGGAGACAATCGTAGAGCGTGGCCGCAAGGAGGTTGAGGAAATCACCAACAACTATAATATGGGTTTCATCACCAACAAGGAGCGTTACAACCAGGTTATCGATGCGTGGACTCACGTAAATACCGATTTGGGTAATATCCTGATGAAGGAGATGACTGAGGCAGACCAGGGATTCAATGCCGTTTACATGATGCTTGACTCTGGAGCCCGTGGTTCTAAAGATCAGATTAAGCAGTTGTCTGGTATGCGTGGTTTGATGGCTAAGCCTCAGAAGGCTGGTGCCGAGGGTGCGCAGATCATTGAGAACCCTATCCTTTCTAACTTTAAGGAGGGTATGTCTGTGTTGGAGTACTTTATTGCATCCCATGGTGCTCGTAAGGGTCTTGCGGATACTGCGATGAAGACTGCCGATGCTGGTTACTTGACTCGTCGTCTTGTTGACGTATCTCATGACGTTATCATCACAGAACCAGATTGTGGTACATTGCGTGGCTTGGTTTGCACAGCTTTGAAGAATGGTGATGAGATTATCTCTTCTCTCTACGAGCGTATCTTGGGTCGTGTTTCTGTACATGACATCATTCACCCGACAACCGGTGAACTGATCGTTAAGTCAGGTGAGGAAATCACAGAGGCTAAGGCTAAGATGATTGATGAGTCTCCTATCGAGAGTGTTGAGATTCGTTCAGTACTTACCTGCGAGAGCAAGAAGGGTGTCTGCATGAAGTGTTACGGCCGTAACTTGGCTACAGCCCGTATGGTTCAGCTTGGTGAGGCTGTGGGTGTCATCGCAGCTCAGGCTATCGGTGAGCCTGGTACTCAGCTTACTCTCCGTACATTCCACGCCGGTGGTATTGCGTCTAACGCTGCTGCCAATGCTAAGATTGCTGCGAAGAATAAGTCTCGTATCGAGTTTGATGAGTTGAGCACTGTTCCATTCGTAGAGGAAGATGAGGAAGGCAACGATATCAAGTGCGAGAAGGTAGTAAGCCACTTGGCTGAAATCCGTTTCGTTGATCCTAATACCAATATTATCCTTGCAACATTGAACGTTCCTTATGGTTCTTCTTTGTATCACAAGGAGGGTGAAGTAGTAGAGAAGGATACTGTGATTGCCCGTTGGGACCCATTCAACGCCGTTATCGTCAGCCAGTATGCTGGTACATTGAAGTTCAATGATGTTCAGAAGGATCAGACCTACCGTGCTGAGGTGGATGAGACCACTGGTTTGGAGGAGAAGATCATTACTGATTCAAAGAACAAGGCTATGGTTCCATCTTGTGATGTAATCGATGCAAACGGTGAGATTGTAGGTACATACAACTTCCCTGTGGGTGGTCACCTCGTTGTTGAGGATGGTCAGACCATCAAGACTGGTGAGGTGCTGGTTAAGATTCCTCGTGCCGTAGGTGGTGCAGGTGATATCACCGGTGGTCTTCCACGTGTAACCGAGCTTCTTGAGGCTCGTAACCCATCTAACCCAGCTGTCGTATCAGAAATCGATGGTGAGGTAACTATGGGTAAGGTAAAGCGTGGTAACCGTGAGATTATTGTAACCTCTAAGACAGGAGATCAGAAGAAGTATCTCGTATCACTCTCTAAGCAGATTCTGGTACAGGAGCATGATGCCGTTCGTGCTGGTACGCCTCTTTCTGATGGTAGTGTAACTCCAGGTGATATCCTCGCTATTATGGGTCCTACCGCTGTTCAGGAATACATCGTTAACCAGATTCAGGACGTTTACCGTCTCCAGGGTGTGGCTATCAACGATAAGCACTTCGAGGTGGTTGTCCGTCAGATGATGCGTAAGGTTCGTATCGATGATCCAGGTGACACTACTTTCTTGGAGCAGGAGTTGGTTGACAAACTCGACTTTGCTGAGGAGAATGATCGTATCTGGGGTAAGAAGGTTGTTACCAATGCTGGTGACAGTACTGAACTCAAGCCAGGTCAGATTATCACAGCCCGCAAGTTGCGTGATGAGAATTCTGCTTTGAAGCGTCGTGATAAGAAACTGGTTCAGGTTCGTGATGCTGTAGCTGCAACATCTACTCAGATTCTTCAGGGTATTACCCGTGCAGCACTTGGTACTAAGAGCTTCATGAGTGCTGCTTCTTTCCAGGAGACAACTAAGGTCTTGAATGAGGCTGCCATCCGTGGTAAGGTTGATTATCTTGAGGGCATGAAGGAGAACGTTATCTGTGGTCACTTGATACCAGCAGGTACAGGTCTTCGTCAGTGGGATAAGCTGATTGTTGGCTCTAAGGAAGAGTATGAGCGCATGCAAGCTAACAGAAAGAATGTACTCGACTATGCAGATTCTCCTATTGTGGACTAATCTGTAGGGTAATATATATAATAAGGTATAAGAGCCATGGGTGAGTGTCGTCATCTATGGCTCTTTGCTTTGTTGTCCATTCTTTATTTTTTTGAGTGCAGATTTGAAAATAAGTATCAAATTATTTGTTTTTTTCAAATATTATGTGTAAATTTGCATCATCAAAAGAAGTTTAACCCTATTAACTTAATATAATTATGGAAGAAAATAAGAATAATCAACAGCAGAGTCAGTTCCAAATGGGTATCAAGCCAGAGGTTGCAGAAGGCGCCTATTCAAATTTGGCTTTGATTACTCACTCAAGTTCTGATTTCATTTTGGATTTTGCTTGTGCACTCCCAGGAATGCCACAGCCACAGATTAAGAGCCGTGTTATCATGGCACCAGAACATGCTAAGCGTTTGCTTCAGGCATTGCAGGGTAATATCTACAATTACGAGCAGACTTTTGGCAAGATTAAGATTGCCGATGAGCAAGAGCGCACCATCGCTCCATTCGGTACTCCAAAAGGAGAAGCTTAATTGATAGTGCATACGTACTAAGACTAAATTTTCCACTGAATACTACCTTTTTTCTTTATAATATTTGTTTTTAATAGTTATATAACGTTAAAATTTGCCTTCCTTTTTCAAAAGTTACTTTTATTGTTAGGTAGTTTGCCGAAAAAATCGTAACTTTGCACCCCGAAAGCCCCATAATATGGTGGCTTATACGGAAATAAGACAATAATAAAAACAAAATAATAAATTAAAAAGTAAAATTATGCCTACTATTTCACAGTTAGTAAGAAAAGGCAGAAGAGTTTTGGTAGACAAGAGCAAGTCACCAGCTTTGGATTCATGTCCACAGCGTCGTGGTGTTTGTGTCCGTGTTTACACAACAACTCCTAAGAAGCCTAATTCGGCAATGCGTAAGGTTGCCCGTGTTCGTTTGACAAACTCTAAGGAGGTTAACTCTTACATCCCAGGAGAGGGTCACAACTTGCAGGAGCACTCAATCGTATTGGTTCGTGGTGGTCGTGTTAAGGACCTTCCTGGTGTACGTTATCACATCGTTCGTGGTACTCTTGATACTGCAGGTGTTGCAAACCGTACACAGCGTCGTTCTAAGTACGGTGCTAAGCGTCCAAAGGCTAAGAAGTAATTCTTCAATCCGGACAAAAATTAAAATCCAAAAACTCACGGTCGGAGAAGGTCGGGAGTTCTAGGTAAAAAGATTATTTTTTTAACGTTTTGCTGGAGAAGTAACAGGTTGAGTAAATACTCGGGTGCGAGTGTTGAAGAACGATATACAGCCCCATGCAGAATTTAAATTTTTCAATTAAAAATGAGAAAAGCAAAACCAAAGAAGAGAGTGATCCTTCCAGATCCAGTCTTCAACGACCAGAAGGTCTCTAAATTCGTAAATCATTTGATGTATGACGGTAAGAAGAATACATCTTATGAGATTTTCTACAATGCACTCGATACCGTAAAGGCTAAGATGGCTAACGAGGAGAAGTCTGCACTTGAGATTTGGAAGCAGGCTCTCGATAATATTACTCCACAGGTTGAGGTTAAGAGCCGCCGTATCGGTGGTGCTACTTTCCAGGTTCCTACAGAAATTCGTCCTGATCGTAAGGAGAGTATCTCTATGAAGAATCTTATTCTCTTCGCTCGTAAGCGTGGTGGTAAGACTATGGCAGATAAGCTCGCTGCTGAGATTATGGATGCTTATAACAATCAGGGTGGCGCTTTCAAGCGCAAGGAGGATATGCATCGTATGGCTGAGGCTAACCGTGCATTTGCTCACTTCAGATTCTAATTTAACATATAAAATAGGTTTAAAAGAAAAATGGCAAATCGCGATTTACATTTGACACGTAACATCGGTATCATGGCGCACATCGATGCCGGTAAGACAACAACATCTGAGCGTATCTTGTTCTACACAGGTAAGACTCATAAGATTGGTGAGGTACACGATGGTGCTGCTACAATGGACTGGATGGCCCAGGAGCAGGAGCGTGGTATTACTATTACTTCTGCAGCTACAACTTGTAACTGGAACTATCTCGGTAAGTCTTATAAGATTAACTTGATCGATACTCCGGGACACGTTGACTTCACTGCTGAGGTTGAGCGTTCACTCCGTGTACTCGATGGTGCTGTTGCTACATATTCTGCAGCTGATGGTGTGCAGCCACAGTCAGAGACAGTATGGCGCCAGGCTGACAAGTACAATGTACCTCGTATCGGTTATGTAAACAAGATGGACCGTTCAGGTGCTAACTTCTTTGAGACAGTTCAGCAGATGAAGGATATCTTGGGTGCTAATCCTATTGCTATTCAGATTCCTATTGGTGCAGAGGAGAACTTCAAGGGTGTAGTTGACCTGATCAAGATGAAGGCTATTCTTTGGCACGATGAGACTATGGGTGCTGAGTATGATGTAGAAGAAATTCCTGCTGATTTGGCTGACGAGGCTGCAGAGTGGCGTGATAAGCTTCTTGAGGGTGCTGCAAACTTCGATGACGAGGTTATGGAGCTCTATCTCGATGGTCAGGATATTCCAGAGGAGAAGATTCTTGCAGCTATCCGTAAGGGCTGCTGTGCTATGGAGTGCTGTCCAATGTTGCTCGGTTCTTCATACAAGAACAAGGGTGTTCAGCCATTGCTCGACTATGTATGTGCATTCTTGCCTTCACCAATGGATACTCCAAATATCATCGGTACTAACCCTGATACTGAAGAGGAAGAGGATCGCAAGCCATCTGAGGATGAGCCAACATCTGCTCTCGCATTTAAGATTGCTACAGACCCATTCATGGGCCGCTTGGTATTCTTCCGTGTTTACTCAGGTAAGGTTGTTGCTGGTTCTTACGTTTACAACCCACGTTCTGGCAAGCGCGAGCGTATCAGCCGTCTGTTCCAGATGAACTCTAAGCAGGAAATCCCAATGGAGTCTATCGATGCTGGCGATATCGGTGCAGGTGTAGGTTTCAAGGATATCCGTACAGGTGATACACTCTGTGATGAGGATCATCCAATCGTATTGGAGTCTATGACATTCCCTGATACTGTGATCTCTATCGCAGTTGAGCCAAAGAGCCAGGCTGACATCGCTAAGATGGATAACGGTCTCGCTAAGTTGGCTGAGGAGGACCCAACCTTCACAGTTCGTACTGATGAGCAGAGTGGTCAGACTATCATCTCTGGTATGGGTGAGCTCCACTTGGATATCA
>UMFK01038550.1_pt1 | contig 11192 bp, 9 predicted proteins | sample 1964981 | NCBI WGS metagenome assembly UMFK01 (sample SAMEA4836043, study PRJEB28245) | human gut metagenome | biome: gut microbiome; material: fecal sample | place: Denmark | collected 2008
TCCTTCGTCTCAAACTTCTCGTTAAATTCCCCTCCGGTCTGGTAGACTAACTCCACAATATCAATCTTTTGCATATCAAGCTTGATATTACCCGAGCTGATACGCGACGCTTCCACCAAATCCATCGTAAGCTGCTTTAAGCGCTGTGACTTCTCATCTATGATTTCGATATAACTGCGTGCACGCTCATTTTCGATATCCTCCATCCGAAGCAGGTTTACATAATTAATGATGGACGTGAGCGGTGTCTTGATGTCATGTGAGACGTTTGTAATCAAATCTGCCTTCATCCGCTCGTTTTTCGTATTGTCATCAACGACACGCAGAAGTCCTGCTCCGATATCGTTAATCGACTCTGCAAGCCTGCGGTTTTCCCCGTGCAGCTCGTCCAAATCAATTTTCTCTGTGAGCGCACCCTCTCTGATATGCTCAACACCGCTTAAAATCCGGTACTGTTCGACCGCTTCCCGCAGGATGAAATACGCTTCGACACCGCAGAACACCAATAAAAGCACCAGCGCAGCCACTTTCCTGTAATAAAACGCCCCCATCGCCAGAATAAAGCAGACTATCATGTGGATTCCAAACAGCACCAAAACCCGCACCGTCACCGTCCGCTCACGAAACGTCTTGCCGATTCCCCGGCAGAGCCAGCAGGCAAGGCTGTTTTGCCACATAACTTCCGCCTTCATGCGGCGCACCATGCTCAGATAAAAAATAAGGAATGCGGTATCCAATACGAAACTGACCGTACCGTATGCAACCAGAAGTCCCGACACATTCCACGTCCGGTTATTGACATGGCTGACTAAAAGTACAAGTTCCACTGCAATCAACAGAAATACCGCAATGACAATTTCGGTCTTTACCTTATCAATCCAGCTTAGATGGATGCCTTCCTCGCCTTCCCGGTGTCCCGCCGCAATCGTCAGATACACCAGTGTGAGAATCCATCCAATCAGGCTGATAAATGCTCCTACGATACTGATTTTTACCCATGGATGCAGCTTCACATACTCATTATTCGCATCGTATAAATCATCCTGCGCCGTAAAATCGGTATCAACGCCGATGATTAACACCACATTCTCAAGCGGCCAGTACATCTGATTATTATAGCTTCCAAAAAAGCTGTCCGCCAGCCCGGAAATGTTGGTGGAAAAGGTTTTTTCTTCCATGTCATAGATGAGGTAATTTCCCATGTTTTTTGCCTCATATGTGACTGTCTGGGTATCAAAATCCTGATAGTTTTCCCTGTCCGGCTGGTTGGTGTACCACTCTCCGTCCAACTTGTACCAGTAGCAGAAATTCGTCTCCTTCTGCTGAAATTCATTGTCGTATTGCAGGTATATTTTTTCCTCTTCCGCACCGCGTCTGCTGCCCTTCTTCATCAGATGAAGGTATTCGCTTAAATCCCGGCATTTTTGCTCCATGCAGTTTGTGTAATACCCGGATTTTACGAATTCATCCGTCCCAATATCTGTAAATTCAAGAATATTGCGGTCAATCAGTGCTGTCAAAAGAAATACGCTGACGGTGAGAACTATGGTAAAAAACTGATGCAGTATCATTCCGGTCAGTTTTGCTGCATACGTATAAGTATTTTTTTCCATATGTTATCTCTCGCTTTTTTCTACTTTATAGCCAACGCCCCACACTACCTTTAAGTAGCGCGGCTCCTTCGGGTTAATCTCAATCTTCTCACGGATATGCCGGATATGCACGGCAACCGTATTATCCGCGCCAATGGCATCCTCATTCCAGATACTCTCATAAATCTGGTTGATGGAATACACCTTTCCCTGATTTTTCACTAAAAGCAGCAAAATGTTGTATTCAATCGGCGTCAGTTTCACCTGCTCACCATCCACGGTAACTTCTTTCAGATCATCATTGATGGAGAGTCCGCCCACCGTATAGACTGCATCACTTCCCTCTGCCACGTTGCCAAGCTGTGTATACCGTCTGAGCTGTGATTTTACACGCGCCACCAACTCTAACGGGTTAAACGGCTTCTCCACATAATCGTCCGCACCGATATTAAGTCCAAGAATTTTATCCGAATCTTCTGTTTTTGCGGACAAAATAATAATCGGAATACTGCTTTCCTCACGAATTTTAAGTGTCGCACGGATTCCATCGAGACGCGGCATCATCACATCCATAATTAAGAGATGCACTTCTTCTTTCTTTAAAATCTCTATTGCTTCTTCCCCGTCATATGCTTTGAGCACATGAAATCCTTCCTGCTGTAAATAGATGTCAATCGCCTCTACGATTTCCCTGTCATCATCGCACACTAATATGGTCTGCATCTATCTTCCTCCCATCCGGCGGGTTCCGCCTCACTGTACTAATTCGTCTATTACAGTGTATTTTAGCAGGAAAATCTGAACAGTCATAGTGGGTATTTCTTAATTTATTTTTAAAATAATTACTTTTTGGGCTTCTTCTCTGCATTCTCCGGTTCATCGAGTGAATCTATCAGCTTGCGGATATAATCTTTCCTCTCATATGGCGTCATCAGATACCATTCTTCCTGCTGTTTCTTCTGATACAGCGCCGCAATCACCCAGCCGATGATGGTAATCCCGTCAATGATAATGTAAAGCAGTATCACATTGTAGACCCTTCCGGTGACAAAAATGATTCCATAAAAAATAAAACCAGGGTTCAAAAGCAGCACGGAGACATATGACATAATATCTGTCTCCGTTCCTGTATACACAAACAGCCAATCGTGATCTGTTACTTTCCGGTTAAGATAATCCCATCTGTGGATTTCCCATTCTCTCAACAAGTATCTCCAGATTCTTCGAAGGCGTTCTCTGCATCCAATGCGCTTTTGTTCCCTGTTTTTTCGTTTCATATTGGCCCCCTGTCAAGTGATATACTACATTTGTTATTGTAGTATTCTAACACGGGCAAATTTTTATTACAACTACATTTTTCAATTATTCAAAGAGTTTTCTTAAAAATCCAGAATTTTTCTCCGGTTTCTTCTCTGTTTTTTCTGTCTCTCCTTCTTTCCACTTAAAATATTCCGCATCCAGATTCACGTTTACCTCTGCCTGCACCGCTTCCTTTGGCGTCTCCTCATTCTGCTCTTCCTGCTCTCCCGCTTCCTCTTCCAACGGGATGCCTGCCTTCTCAAAATATTCCGCATTCACACGGATTTCCGGTTTCACCCCAGCATAAGGAGACGGCTCCCCCGCGTGCTTTTCTTTTTCCTGCTCTTTTTTAATCTGCTTATTGCGCTCCTCAATCAGCTTTAAGTATTTGTCGGTATCGACAAGGTCCTCTAAATGTCCCTTCAAATCAAACTGGTCGCTTCTGACATACTCCTGCTGTTTTTTGAGTTCCTCATCCATTTTATCATAGACTTCACGGACAGAATCCGTCGCCTTCTGCATAATCTGCTGAACGCGCTGCAATGCTTCGTTTGTATACATGACAGATGCCGCATAGACATCTTCCGCCTTCCTGCTTGCATCCCAGACGATTTCCTCGCCGCGTTTTTTCGCTTCCCGCTCTGCTTTGTCCCGGCTCTGCTTCGTCAGCTCATGTTCATCCATAATCTCATAGATGCAGTGTGTCAGACGGTTCAAAAGCTCAAGCACCTTTTTTTTATCCACAATAATACGGTTTGTTTCCGGATCATACACTTCGCTTTTGGCAAACAAAAGAAGAAGCTCACGTACTACCTGCTCTGTCTTGTCCTGCGCGCTCATTATCTCTCTCCTGTTAATGCTTTCTCGTTCTCTTTTTTCTGAGGTGTTTTATCAATTTTACCACTAACACTACTAAGAGCACAACTATTAAAAGCAAAACGATGAAGATTATTACAATTGCAATCGCATATCCGCTCGGATTTCTTAAGAGGTCGCCAAGATTTTTGCTGTCCTCGACCACTTTTCTTCCGTCCGGGCTGCGATAAGACTCCGGTACATCTGCAATCCCGTCTCCGTCCGTATCTTCAAAGGATTCCATATATTCGGCAATTGCCGCCCATGCCTTTAACTCTTTTCCATCTTCAAGTACAATTGCATCCTCAAGGTCTTCGATGACAGTTCCGTCCGCCCACTTTGGCTGGAGGGAAAGCAATCCGTAGGACATATCCGTGACGGCTCCAAGCATCTGTGCACTGTAGAGGTCTGCCACCACGCGGTAAAGTTTGTCATCCTCAAGCTCCTTACGGCTTCCGTCCGCCGTCCGCAGCCAGACATCCGTCACCTTATTTAAAATCATCCGGTGTGGGTTGTAGGAAAAGCACAACCCGCTCGTATAAAGTCTTGCAGTTGTCATGTAATCGGATATGGACGCATCGATTTCTGCGGCAGTTTTTAATTCTTTTCCGGTCAGATAAACGCTCACAAGCGGATATCCCGGCACGCCGTCACGTCCGATTCCAAGGGAGAAGGAGTTAAACACATCCTCCACCGTGATGTCCCCTGTCGTGTAGGTATCCCGCACAGTTCCACTTGGTACAACCGCCATATCCACCGGCACGCCGTCATAATCCGAAGCATTCGTCACCGCATAGACATAGGCATCCGAAAGAATATTTCCGAGATTATGCTCGGTGTGCTCTGCCTCTAAGTCCTTCTGTTTGTCAAATTCGATGGTATTTTCTGCAAGCACGGTATCGCGTGTATAGCCAAACTGCGACAGATACCCCTCATTTACCGATGCCATAAATTCTGCAATCCGCTCCGCAACCCCCGCATTTTCCGCAATCGAATCCGTCACCGGAAGCAGCTCATAGGACTCCATGCTCCATCTTCCGTCTTCTTTTTGCACCATATGCAGCGAACCAAGATATTTGCCATACTCTCCGGCGGACACAATATACGTATTGCCGTGAACAATCGGCGTATCAATCCTGGTATGCGTGTGTCCGCTGATAATCAAATCCAGCTCCGGCACGGCTTTTGCCAGAATCTCGTCCTCGGACTTGCTCTCATCCTCCCATGTTCCGCTGTGGGAAACGCACAGAATCATGTCAGCGTCTTCGTTCTGCTCAATCTCTTTTACCGTGTCGCGCACCGCATCCACCGGCTCTTTGAATAACAGCTCACAGGTAGGCGCACAGGCAAGGGAATCCTTGCCGAAAACACCGATAACGGCAATCTTCACATCACCTTTCTGTAACATGATGTAGTCCTTGACGCCATAGGTCTCAAACGCATCTTTTATCTGCTGCTGTCCCTCTGTCAGCCCTTCCGCTTCCATCGTCTCCCAGTCGACGTTACACAACACCATCTGCGGCACCTGCTCTCCGCTTGCCGCTGCCGCTTCCAACATCCGCGCAAGTCCGCCGGAACGATAGTCAAACTCATGGTTTCCAAGCGTTGTCACCTCGCTGTCCAGCGCACCGAGCATCCGAAGCTCCGCCGCATCCGTCTCATAGATTGTCTGGACAAGCGTTCCCATGGAAAAATCTCCCGCATCCACTACAAGCGTCTCTGCATCTTTTTCCTTCTGTTCCTCAATCAGCGTACGAATCCTTGCAAAGCCTCCGACTTCCTGCTCCGTGTCATCTACAACCGTCCGGAAACTCTCCAGATGTGAGTGCGTGTCATGCGTAAACATCACACTCAGTTCTTTGGCGCCTGACGCAGCATACGCGCTTTTCCCCGGAAAGCACATTGCTCCGACAAGAACCGCTCCGGTGAGCATCAGTGATAATGCTCCCGCGAGTTTTCCTCGAAATCCGTTTTTCTGCATAAAAATACCCCCTGTTTTCATGTTTTTTTGGATATATTTTACATACATTTTACATGAAAACAGGAGGATTGTAAAGATTTAACTATTCGTCTCCATACCGTTATCTTATACAGATATACACCAGATATACAGCATAAATCACAAGCATGACGGCTCCTTCCATACGGCGGATTTCCTGCTTGCTCCATGCAAAAATCCATACCAGAACGCTCATCGCAATCAGTAAAATCACATCAATCAGGTTTTCCATAATGAGTGTGACCGGACTTATCACGGCTGCCACACCAAGAATCAGAAGGATATTAAAAATGTTAGAACCGATGACATTTCCAAGTGCCATGTCCACTTCGTTCTTCTTCGCTGCCACAATTGAGGTGACAAGCTCCGGCAGGCTTGTTCCGAGCGCTACAATCGTAAGTCCGATTAAGTTCTGGCTGAGTCCAAATCCTGCTGCAATCGTGGATGCTCCGTCTACGACAAAGTCTCCGCCAAATTTGATGGCGATGATTCCGCCGAGAATGTATACCACGCATTTCCATACCGGAAGGACTTTGATTTCCTCTGCCTCTTCCTCAAGGATTTTCTCTCCGCCCTCGCGCGCCTTTAATGCGTTGCGAATCATATAAGCAAGGAATCCTGCAAACAGGACACAGAAAATGATACCGTCCACACGTCCAAGCGTCATTCCAATATAGCCAAACACGCAAAGCAGGATGGCACAGAGAATGGAAAATGGGAATTCTCTTTTTAAGGTTCCCTTATCCACAGCAAGCGGCGTAAATAGTGCACACGCTCCACAAACCACCATCAGGTTAAAAATATTAGAGCCGACTGCATTGCTGACCGCAAGCGCATTGTTTCCTGACATGGATGCGGTAACGCTGACCGCAAGCTCCGGCAGGCTCGTCCCCATCGCAACGATTGTAAGTCCGATAATAATAGAAGGAACACGCAGGCGTTTTGCCACGGAAGAGCTTCCCTCCACGAAAAAATCTGCTCCCTTAATCAAAAGCACAAATCCCACTACAAGCAGTACAATTGCAATCAATATTTCTTTCATCGTATTTCCCCACTTTCTTTAGAATGAAATGATACCTAAATGCTCTAACAATATTTTTACACCAAGCAGTACAAGAATGAGTCCTCCTGCCAGCTCCGCCTTGTTCTTATAGCGGCTTCCGAAAAAGTTACCGACATAGACACCACCGGTGCTGATAACAAATGTGGTTACGCCAATAATGGAAATCGCCTCCACAATCGGGTAATCCAGAAATGCAAATGTGACACCTACTGCCAGTGCATCAATGCTGGTTGCGATGGCAAGCAAAAACATCTCCTTAATGTCAAGTGGCGGATCCATCACTTCTACCGCCTCTTCTTCCTCCGGCTTGACTGCTTCCACAATCATTTTTCCACCGATGAAGACAAGCAGTACAAACGCAATCCAGTGATCGATATTGGTAATGTAGCTCTGGAACTGTATTCCGAGTGCCCATCCAATAAACGGCATCAATGCCTGAAATCCACCGAAAAACAGCCCGATTACCAGTGCCTGCTTCTTGTTGACCTTCCGCATTGCAAGTCCCTTGCAAATGGACACTGCAAATGCGTCCATGGAAAGTCCGATTCCAATCAATAAAAATTCAATAAAAAGTTCCATAATCCCTCCGCTTCTTAAGTATGCCCGGAATTTCTGTGTGCCCGCACAGTTTTCCGTTTCTTTTTGCAGCCACGCATATGATGATATCAAGAACAAAAGTGTGCTTCACACACTCCCGCGCTCCAGTTCTATTAATAGCACAGCTTTTGTTTTATAGGAAATTGCTATGGAATTTCCTATAAAACAAAAAGACCCAATGTATAACAGAGAAAAAGGGATTTTCCCTCTTCCTGTTATACATGAGTCTCACTCTTTAAGATTTGCCAGGTGCCTCCACCGGTGTGTTGACAAATCACGCTTTCGCGCGAATTACTCCCTCACGAAGTCTTCTGTTTTCGTCATTGCGTTTTATTACCGTAGCATATCCTGGTACGGTTGTCAACCGTTTTTTCTTTCAGCCGTACATTTTACAATAATCGCTGTAATTTACAGTTATCTGTGCACGCATCCCAGAATTGTTCCAACGGTATCTTCTTTATCTGGCAGATAATCGCCGCATTCATGGCACCATGTCCGATAATAAGAATCTTTTTTCCTGCCGCCTGCTCCGGTTCAATGACCGTCCTGATGAAATCGCCGGTTCTCGCATACAGTTCCTCAAGACTCTCTGCCCCCTGCTCCGGTTTATAATCTACCGGATTATGAAACAGCGTGTTGATTGGGCAGTCCGGAATCTCAAATGAATTTTCGATTCCTTCATATTTTCCGAACCCCATCTCTATCAGACGCTCATCGCAGATAATCGGTGTCGTGCTTCCCTTCAGGAACAGCTCTGCGGTCTCTTTCGCCCGCATCAGTGGGGAGCAGTAGCAAACATCAAATTTCAGTCCTTTATTCTCCTCCCGGACTTTTTCCACCATCTTACGTCCTTCATCGTTTAACGGAATATCGGTACGCCCCTGTAACTTATGAACCGTATTCCAGTCTGTTTTTCCGTGTCTCATAATGTATAGCATCGTGTGTGAAGCTCTCTTTCTTTTAGGTTTCATCCGTGCCTTATCAAAATCTGCTCCGGACAATGCTATTATAACACAGACATCCTGGCTTTTTCTACCTGTCAGAAGTCCCCATGCATCTACCCAATTTCCGCTTTTTACAATTTATTCATAAGATAATCCATCAAATATTTCCAGTACACTCTTTCCGACTTCCGGTACATCGCCCCGAATCCTGGTATCCTGCCAGAAAAGCCATTCTCTCGTTGCGTACTCTTTTGTTTCTTCCGGTAATATCAGTTCAACATATATCCAGCCACTGGTTCCGTCTTCTGCTGCTACCTCTATCCAATTTCTTCCATCTGTTCTTGTAATAGATACCCTCTGCTTTTTGATATCATATACCTCCGATGAGCGGTCTCTGCTGGCATGCACTGGCAAATCATCTGTTAATGTATAATCAAAGCTGCCTTCCTTTACATATCGATATGGAAATCCCTCCTCCGGATTCATCAGCTCAAGCTCTTCATTTTCATTAATTGTAAATTCCGCAACAACATCCAAATCAACTGGAATATGAACACGAAAGTCCGCCAAGTAAATATGATTCATTCCATCGAAATACAAATCCCCTCCATCTCTGCTCTCATTCAAATTTCCAAGATATTTTAACTCTTTATTTTCAAAACGATAAATTCCTATTACAGGTGTAATCCACCCGGAAATTGTTTCTGGCACAAAAATTTCCACTGTAGAATCCAATATGTCAACGTCCTCCAGAAAAAACACATCTGATTCACTGCTCGCATTTTCGGATAAAGGATATTTTTCTCCGTCAATATATAATGCCCCCTCCTCTGCGCTAATTGAAATTTTGTTTGCTTCCTCTGTCTCATAGTTCAAATGTTTGCTAGCTTTTGATACCAGTTTTTTATCATTATTTAACCCATACTCTGGAAACTCTTCGTCTGTTTCCTCTTGTGTATCATATTCTTCCTCTGTTTCCAAAGTTTCCGGCTCACTGGTAATATCCGCCACCATTTCTGTTTCTGCCGCTTCACTTTGTAAGGTTTCTGTCTCTGCTTTTGCTCTGGTTTCTTTTCCACAACCTCCTGACAGCGCAAGCGCTGTCAGCAGAAGGACTGTTAATATGTATTTTTTTCTCATAAAACTTCCCCCATGCATCTACCCAATTTCCACTTTTTACAATTTATTCATAAGACAATCCGTCAAATATTTCGAGTACGTCCTTTCCAACATCCGGTACATTGCCCCGAATCCTGGTATCCTGCCAGAAAAGCCATTCTCTTGTTGCATACTCTTTTGTTTCTTCCGGCAATATCAGTTCAACATATATCCAGCCACTGGTTCCGTCTTCTGCTACTACCTCCATCCAATTTCTTCCATCTGTTCTTGTAATAGATACCCTTTGCTTTTTGATATCATATGTCTCCGATGAGCGGTCTCTGCTGGCATGCACTGGCAAATCATCCGTTAATGTAAAATCAAAATTACCTGTATCTATATATCGATATGGAAATCCCTCCTCAGGATTCATCAACTCAAGCTCTTCATTTTCATTAATTGTAAATTCCGCAATAACAAAATCTTCAGTAGGGATATGAACACGAAAATCCACCAAGTAAATATGATTCATTCCATCGAAATACAAATCCCCTCCATCTCTGCTCTCATTCAAATTTCCAAGATATTTTAACTTTTTATTTTCAAAACGATAAATCCCTATTACAGGTGTAATCCATCCAGAAATTGTTTCTGGCACAAAAATTTCCACTGTAGAATCCGATATGTCAACGTCCCCCAGAAAAAACACATCTGATTCATCGCACGCATTTTCGGATAAAGGGTATTTTTCTCCGTCAATATACAATGCCCTCTCCTCTGCGCTAATTGAAATTTTATTTTCTTCCTCTGTCTCATAATTCAAATATTTTCTAGCTTTTGACACCAGTTTCTTATCATTTAACAGGTATTCCGGAAACTCTTCGTCGTCTGTTTTCTCTTGCGTATCACATTCTCCCGCATCCCATAGGTCTTCATTATCTTCGGTCTCTGTTTCCAAAGTTTCCGGCTCACTGGTAATATCCGCCACCATTTCTGTTTCTGCCGCTTCACTTTGTAAGGTTTCTGTCTCTGCTTTTGCTCTGGTTTCTTTTCCACAACCTGCTGACAGCGCAAGCGCTGTCAGCAGAAGGACTGTTAATATGTATTTTTTTCTCATAAAAATTCCCCCACGAAAATTTGCTTGTTACCAACCAATTATGGTTGATTTTCCCACATTCCTTCAAAAATATCCTCTGCAATCTTACCAACTTCCGGTACATAGCAGCTTGGTCGTGAATCTTGTTCCCAGTAAAGCCATTCCCTTGTCGCATATTCTTTTGTCTCTTCCGGCACTGTTTTTTCCACATACAGCCAGCCACTGGTTCCATCTTCTTCTCCAATTACCTGTATCCAGTTTCTTGCATCCGTTCTTACAATCGAAACTTTCTGTGGCTTAATATCGTATGGTTCAAGTGAAAGGTCCCTGTCGGCATAGACCTGTAAATTCTGCTGCAATATATATTTATAATATTCTTCATTTGCACTTTTATATGGAAATCCCTCCTCCGGATTCATCAGCTCAAGCTCTTCATTTTCATTAATTGTAAATTCCGCAATGATCTCACGCTGATTTGGGATGTAAATCCGAAAGTCATCCACATAAATATGATTCATTCCATCAAAGTGTAAATTATCTCCCCATCTGTTACCAACCAGATTTCCAAGATACTTTAGTTCCTTATTCTCAAAACGATAAATTCCTATTATAGGCGTAATCCATTCAGAGATTTTTTCTGGCACAAAAA
>UMFK01072156.1_pt1 | contig 11171 bp, 5 predicted proteins | sample 1964981 | NCBI WGS metagenome assembly UMFK01 (sample SAMEA4836043, study PRJEB28245) | human gut metagenome | biome: gut microbiome; material: fecal sample | place: Denmark | collected 2008
TTCGACTCATTCCGAAGTACTGGCGCGGCTTTCGTATCTCGAGGGTGAACAAGTCGTTCCGCCAGATTTTTCCGAAGACGAATTGCCCGTCCGTCAGGGATATTATCTCGACCTTAACGACCTTTGGGAAAAATATTTCCCGTTCCTGGGCGACCAAATCGACGAGAGTTTCGACGGAACCTATCCCGTAGTCACCTACGAGAACGCGACGCAGATTTATAAAGGTTATCTCATCGTAAACACCTGTTATTATCGTTTGAAATGGAAACAGCGTGTTTTCAAAGCCGAATTCAGTTCGCCGGTATATATCACCTCGTCCGAAATCGCGAGAACCGAACGTCTGCTCTCGGCGGATATGCTTTACGTTCCGTCGCTCAGATACTTCGTCGTTCTCACCGACCAAAAAATAGTCGCGCCGGACATCGCCGGTAAAAAATACTCGGAATTCGTAAGCACGAGCGGACTGACTTTCTTCGCCGACTATTACGAAGTAGATCCAAACGCGGATGCTTTCAAGGGCTTCGATATAGAAGCAGGCTTCTACCCGAGAATCCGCGTCGACACCGAATCGAATCTCTATCTCGAAAACTTCGACGGGATTAAGAACGGCGCGCAGTTCGTTGCAACCTATACCGACGAGAACGTGTTCACCGAAACTTACGTTCTCGAAACGGAAACGGTGAGCCGCGTGAAAGCAGAATATAAACCGTTCGATTACGTCGGCAAAACCATCCGTCCGCTCCCGCCCGAACAGTTCGCGATAGGCGCGGAATTCACCGAGAACGGAAACGTTTACGTCATAAAAGGCTACCGCGACATCAACGCCGAAAACGACGAAAGCAGTCGTTTCTATGAAGTGAACTCGATGCCCGACGTGACTAAAAACAGAATCTGGTACGTTCTTTACGAACGCAAGGGGTTTGACGAATTACCGGTATTTTACGTCAACATCGTCGCTAACGGACAGAAAATAGGCGATTTCGGCATAAAACAAGGCGAGCCGATAAACGTTGCGTTACTGAAAATCAATTTTTCCGACGAAACTGTTGTAAGCAGGCTTGCAGGCTATCCGCTTATGACGCTGAACGAAACGATAAAAGCCTATTCGGTAGTCTGGGACGAAACTAATATCCCTGCGCAAATGCCCGAAAAAGATATCACGGTAAACCTTACGGCAACTTATACGTTTAACGAGCTTACCGCCGAGTTTATCGTAAGCGATCCGCTCCAAAGTTTTGCGGACGGACTGTATTTCGACACAAACCCCGACGGAAACAAAGTGTATACGGCAAAAGGAAAGACCTGGACTTTCGGCTCGACCGACGACGCGGCGTTTTATTCGCTCCCGAAACTCAACGATTATTTTGACGCCGACGGCAAAAAATACTACGCGTTTTACGGTTGGAAGAACGCAGTCGGAGAGGAATATCCTTACGGAATACGCATAGCGTTTGTTAAAAACGAAGTTTATACGCCGATATTTTCTGAAAAAACGGTATTACCGACGATTGCGTTCGTCAGCGTCGGAGATTACGGCTATGAATATTACTACAGAATAATCGAGGGCGAGTACTTCGGAAAAACGCTTAAAGAAGTAATACAATCCGCAAAAATCGATCCTCCCGCTCGCGGCGACGTAAACGGTATTTACGAATACGAGTTCAAGGATTGGGGTGTGGATGAAAAATCCTACGTTGTCGGTACGGAAAAAGACTCAAACGGAAACGTAAAAACCTACATCGTATTTAAAGCGCATTTTAACGAAACATACAAACGACACACGGCAACTTTCGAGGCTTTGGGCGGAGTGTTTTCGGGCGGAGAAAAAACGCTTAAAAAGGTCGGCGTTTACGGCGAGGATATATCCTTTGTCGCCGCCGAGGATTATTCCGACGAAAAAGGCAATTTCGCATTTATTTGCTGGACGACGATTCCGTATTCTCTCGACCATAAGGTAGACAAAGAGGATTTGAAAATCGGCACCGCGGACGTGACGTATTATGCATACTATTCGCTTTCTCCCGCTACGATAACGCTTACTTTCAAGGGGAAAGTTCAGACGGAAGAATCCGACGGCACCGGCAACGTTTACTTCGGCGGAGACAAATCGAAAATCGAACTCAAAGTAAGCGATTTATACGGCAGGGGGTACTATCTGACGGCGAGCGAATTTGCGGTGGACAGCAAGTCAAAAACTTTCGTTCCCGATTATCTTAAGTGGACGGTAGACGGCGAAGAGCTGAGATCTGCGTTCTATAACGACGGGTATATGGCGTATATACCTTTCGACAATAATGCAACGGTAGAAATCGTTTTTAAAGCTGCCACACCGAAAATCGTAAACATCGCATTCGTATCCGACGGAAAATGTTTCGAGGCGGACGGTACGATAATAGACGGCGTGATTTGCAACGGTTATATGAGCGGGTTCAGACACGTTGCGAATTATTACGAGGCTTACGGCTCGACAATGACTGCGCCCAACGTTGATTATTACAGCGCAAACTACTATCGCTTTGACCGTTGGGAAGCAAATCTTACGGACGGAAATTTGGTTATTTCCGTTAAAGCGGGCGATACGATAACTTTTACCGAAGATATTGTTTTTTACGGAGTTTACGTCCACGATACGGCGGTAAAAGTCGAACTTACTTTCCGCGCCGATGAATCTTACGGCAGTTCGGAAGGTGACGGCGATCTCGTTGAGTTAAAGGTATTTGACGACGGCAGCGTCGAAATCAAAGACTATGGCACGGCGGGCGAAAACATTGCGTTCGATAAAATTCCGTCCTGCAAAGGGATGAAATTTATCGGGTGGAAAACGGGCAACGGCGACGAGATAATTACGCCAAGCGAACTTAAAGAGAAGGTTTATTCGGTAAAAACGACTTATTATGCGGTTTATGAACCCTACGCCGAAATTTATAAAGTAGTTTTGAACGCGGGCGACGGGAAATTTGCAGACGGAAAAACCGAAAAAGAAGTCGATAACATTCCGTTCGGCAGGCTTACGAAAGACCTTGAAAAACCTGCGCCAAATGCGTCGGGGCTTGTTTTCAGCCACTACGAAAACGAAAGCGGTTATCCTGTAACCGTTGTAGAAAAAGCCGAAAAACTATATGCAAGATACGCAAAACCCGTTTCGACGTTTGAAGAGTTGCAAAACATCAACCTCTCTCCCGAACAGAATTACGTTCTTCAAAACGATATTAAGCTCGGCGGCCATGTTTGGGACGACGGCAATCTTGTGAGTTGGGCGGCGATAGGCGCAAACAATCCGAGCGGTTTTTCGGGGACTTTCAACGGAAACGGGTATAAAATTTCCTTTTCGGCAAAAAGCGGAACAAAACAAAACTTCGGGCTGTTCTCCAAGATAAGCGGCACAGTTTACAATCTGTCTGTCGTAGGTTATTTCTCGATAAGCGGTACGACAGATGCGACTGCTCTCGGCGCATTTGCAAGCGAAGTTGCGGAAAGCGGACGAATTATCGATTGCGTGAGTTTCGTAAGATTTACCGTTGCCGTGAAAGCAAATCAGAAACTTTCCGTTTCGGGTGCGATCGGCGTGAATAACGGTTTTATAGACGGATTGATAACTTCGGCGAGCGGCGAGATAAATATAGACAGCGATAAAGAATTTAACGTCGGCTCAACGGTCGGTACCAACAACGGCACGATGAAAAACGTCAATCAAAGCGGAAGGGGCGGTTCGGTTTACGTGACGCTTGTAAGAAGTCTTAATTGCAATATCGGCTCGTTCGCGGGCTACAATTCGGGCAAAATCGAAAATTGTTTCTCCGAAAGAGCGATAACGATAAATCTTTCACAGGGCGACAACGTGTATCTTAAAGAATCCGTTCGCCTCGGCGGGTTCGTCGGCAAAAACGACGGAACCATCGAAAACTCGACCACGTTGTACGGACACCTTGACTACACCGTGAGCAACCTTACATTACTGGGCGAAAAAGGACTGTATCTGTCCTATATTTCGTACTTGGAAACGCCGCGTTATATCGTTTACGTTGTCGGTTCTGATAGTCAAGGTCCGACATATACCACAAAATGCGTGATATATCTTGACGAAAACGCCCAAAAGGAAGACTCGGACGAATATGAAGAATATACTCTTTCGGAGTTTGCCACAGCTCATCCTGCCGAGGCTAAAAAAATCGAATCGCTCAGAAAATGTATCGTTTTCAACAATTTTGTCGCAGTCAATAACGGTAAGATCGCAAACACCACGAATATCGAAAAACTCGGAACCGGCAACGGCGTGGAACTTGTTTCGAGTTGCGGTTTCGACGAATTAAAGTGGAATTACCTTTTGAGACTTCACGAAACCGTCTATCAACCGTAACGGTCTGTTTGGAATTTTGACGGCTGATTGATTTACAACTAAAACGAAAAAGGAAGTTTGAATCATATCGGACTTCCTTTTTATATGCGATTGTCGGGAATATTTCTCGGCAATTTTTTTGTAAAATTTTCGTGAAATACCCCGACAAACGGCGACTTTCGAGGAGAATAAAGACAAGGTATCTCATCTGGTTTACGGTATAAAATCAACAAATAACAAAAAAGAGTATGTTTCAACACGATTCATACACTTTTCTCTTTAATTTTAATAGTGTCCATAAAGTTATATCACAACATAAATAATGCGCAATAATAAAAACAACCGTTTCTTTCTAATGAATGTTCTAATAAACGTGCAGTATTTTGGAATTTTTGACCTTTGGTTTTAGTTGTTAACTTTTATTTACGGATAGGATTAAAAAACTTAAAAAATAAACAAAACTCGTTCTAATAGGCTGAAATTTACTTAAAAATAAGCATAATTATATGTGAATTTTTAATTCTAAACGGTCCTAAAAAACAGTGATTTTGAGAGCCTACGGAACCAAAGGTTAGGGATTCGAGCTCCTTACGGCGTGCCAAAAGTCTTGTCTACTCGGCAAGACTTTTTTCTTGCAAAAAAAGCCACCGATTTTGAAATGCGTCCAAAAGTTTAACCAACTTATTGCGGACGTTTCGTTTTCGGTGGCTTTATGTTTTGTATTGGCGATTGCGCCTATCCGTCGTGCGGTTAAGAATTTTGCACTTCGTAGCAAACGCATCAAATGCTTCGTGTCGGCAGGGCAGGTCGTTGCTGTGGGAAAAATCTACCTGCCGGAACACAAAACCGTTTCGGTCAATGTTCGCACGATTTTTGACGGACTTTCAAAATCTTCAACTATGAATTGTATTCCGTATCTCTAACTGATTTTTCGTCAAATCTGGTTTTTCTACGTTCAATTTTCTCAGGCACGCGCGGTTATTTTTGGCGTGTGCCGTGAATCAATGCGTTCGGTAGGGTACGGCGTCTTATTTTGCCAATGCGCAAATTGCATCCAAGTAGATTTGGGACATAAGTTTTAGGTTTTCCAAATCTATGTACTCGTTGGGCATGTGTATCGTTTGTTCTGCCCCGGGAAATTCCGGTCCGAATGCAACGCAGTTGGGCAGGCAGCGGCTGTACGTTCCTCCGCCGATTGCAATGGGTTCGGCGTGCAATCCGGTTGCGGTGTTGTAGACGTCCATAAGGGACGTTACCAAATCGCTGTCCGAAGGTACGAAAAGAGGCTCGCTTACGTGTCCCGGCACGACCTCAAATTCCGCAGGAGTGTTTTTTACCAACAAATCGTGCATAAAGTTGCAGTTGTAACTGACGGGGAAGCGAATATCCACGGTTGCGGTAAGTACGCCGTCGTCGCTTGTGGAAAGTACTCCCAAATTGCAAGTCAGTTTGCCGCTGGCTTCGTCGCAAAGGCAAATGCCCCAATTTGCGCCGTCCGTGCCGATTATTTTGTTTGCGACAAAGTTCAACGTGGTATTTTGCGGATAGGCTTCGGCAAGTAACTTCAAAACGGGATGCGCCGCGTTTATGCCTTCGTCGGGAGTGCTTCCGTGAGCGGCTTTGCCGACTGCCGAAAGTTGAACTTTTTCGTCGACGATTTTTACCGATACGCCCAATTCGTCGGCACGCGTTTTGGATATTACGTCCAAAACGTCTATATCCGCCGTGGCAACGCAGGCAGAGGGTACAACGTTGGCGCGCGTTCCTGCCGAAATGCTTACGCCGCTCGGCAGTTTTCCGCAAACAACGTCAAATTGGTAAATGCCTTTTTCACGGTTGATTACGGGAAAATCTCCGTCCGGCGAAAATGACAACGTGGGATAAGGCATTTTTTGGAAGTAGTGTTCCACGCATTCCATACCGGATTCTTCGTCGCAGCCGAAAATAAAGCGTACCGTTTTGGACGGTTTAAAACCCGCATCGTGTAGAGCCTTTGCCGCAAACAGGCAGGCAATCATAGGACCTTTGTCGTCGGTTGTTCCACGCCCCCACAGTTTTCCGTCGGCAACAACGCCTGCATACGGCGGATATTTCCATTCCGAATCGATTGCGGGAACGACGTCCAAGTGTCCCAAAATACCCAAAACTTCGTCGCCTGTTCCGGGGAAGTCCACCTGTCCTGCGTAACCGTCTACGTTTGTGGAAACAAAACCGAATTCGGTTGCTTTGTTCAACACATAGTCCAAACAAGACTTGATTTCCGTTCCGAAAGGTGCGCCTTGAGCGGCCTCTCCTTTTTCCGAACGGAAAGATATTACTTTTTGCAAAACGGAAACCATGTTTTCCAAATCGTTTGCAAGAATTTGTTTTGCGTTTTTCATACGGCACCTCGATAATAAGGATTTTTTATACGTATATTATACACAAAATTGCGATAATGTGCTATTATATCTATACAAATTTACAAAAGGAATACTTTCGCGACGTTTTGCCGCTGCGGCGTTATATGTTGCGAAAGGTTGCAAAACGCCGATGAGTAACGAAAACTGCGGTCACCGCGATCGCATGAGAGAAAGATTGCTAAAAGACGGATTGGATGGTTTTCAGGACCACGAGGTTTTGGAAATGTTGCTCTACCAAACGATACCTCGCAAGGATACAAACAAATTGGCGCACAACTTGCTGCACAAATTCGGCAGTTTTGCCAACGTGATGAACGCCTCTCCGCAACAACTCATGACTGTGGAGGGCATATCCGAGGTTACCGCGTGCTACATTGCCGTGGTAAAGGAAACTTGGCGGCGCTACGTTTTATCCGCAAAGGAAGTCGGCAAAATTCAGGGCGTATCGCAAGCGTTGGAGTACGCCAAGTCGCTTTTGGCTTTCAGCGGAACGGAACGGGCAATTGTGGTGTATTTGAATTTTTCTTCCAATGCCATTTTGGTGGAGGAGTTCAATTCCGGACAAATTGACCGCGTAAACGTGGAGGTCAAAAACATCGTCGCAACGGCAATGCGCACAAATGCGGCGGCGGTTGTCTTGTGTCACACTCACATAAACGGATTGCCGGATCCCAGCCAAGCCGACGATGTTTTCACAAATCAACTTTGCCTTGCCTTGTGCGGGGTGGACGTCGTTCTTGCCGAACACGCCATCTTCACCGACGACGGCAACGTGTACAGTTATCGCGAAAGCGGCAAACTTGCACAAATTCAAAACGAATATCAAAGAATATTAACTGTCAAACAGAGGTAAATATGAAAGAATTACGCACAAGATTTGCTCCCAGCCCGACGGGATATTTGCACATAGGCGGGCTTAGAACCGCCCTTTACAGTTACTTGTATGCAAAAAAGAACAACGGTAAACTTATTTTGCGCATAGAAGACACCGATCGCACCAGATACGTCGAGGGCGCGGTTGAAATCATTTATCGCACGCTGCGTGAAACTGGCATTATGTACGACGAAGGTCCGGACGTGGGAGGCGACTACGGTCCGTACATTCAAAGCGAGCGCAAGGACGAATACCTTGCGTATGCCAAGCAACTTGTGGAAAGCGGACACGCGTACTATTGTTTTTGCTCGGAAGAACGTTTGGCAAGTTTGCCGGACGTAAACGGTGCGCGCCGCTACGATAAACACTGCTTGCATTTGCCCAAAGAAAAAGTGGAACGTAGACTTGCTGCCGGCGAGCCGTACGTAATCCGTCAAAATATGCCCACCGAAGGCAGTACGACCTACGTCGACGCCGTCTACGGAGAAATTACAATCGATAACAGCGAGTTGGAAGACCAAATCCTCATCAAGTCGGACGGAATGCCGACCTACAACTTTGCCAACGTCATCGACGACCACCTTATGGCAATCAACTGCGTAATGCGCGGAATCGAATATCTTTCCAGCACGCCCAAGTACAATCTTCTTTACGACGCGTTCGGATGGGAACGCCCGATGTACATCCACATGCCGCCCATCATGAAGGACGCGCAACACAAACTTTCCAAACGTAACGGCGACGCCAGTTATGAGGACCTTATCGCAAAAGGATTTTTGAAGGACGCCATCGTCAACTACATTGCGCTTTTGGGATGGTCGCCCAAGGACGACAGCGAAAAAATGTCCTTTGAGGAATTGAAGCAAAAATTCGATATCGCAGGCATAAACAAAAGCCCGTCTATTTTCGATCCGGTTAAACTTGCTTGGCTCAACAGTTTGTACATCAAGGACATGTCCTCGGAAGATTTTTCCGCCTATGCAACGCCTTGGATAGAAAAATGCTACCTTAAAGATTTTGACAAAGCGCTTGTTTGCAAACTTATCCAAAGCCGCATAGAAACGTTTGCCGAAATGGAAGAGAAATTGCGCTTCTTGGCGGAATACGGTCCGTTCGACAGCGAGTTGTACTTCAACCAAAAGCAAAAAACCGACGCACAAACGGCAAAAGAAGTTTTGCCTCACGTAAAAAGCACGCTTGCCGACGTGGAAACGTGGGATAACGAACATTTGTATCAGGCGCTTGTTGCGCTTGCGCAAAACCTCGGCATCAAAAACGGCAAAGTGCTTTGGCCTGCGCGCGTTGCGCTTACGGGACTTGCCGCCACTCCGGGCGGAGCAAGCGAAGTTGCCGAAATTTTGGGCAAAGAGGAAACTATTCGTCGTTTGGATTTGGCAATATCGGCATTGAACTGAACAACAAAAAACAGTCGCAGGTTAACTCCTTGCGACTGTTTTCGGTTTTGTGTAAAGTGTCGATTTTTGCAAAAGTTTGCCTTGTGTGACTACAAATATCGCTTTGCCGAGCGCTTGGCAACGGGCCTCTACGTCGGAACGTATGCAGTCAAGGCGCAAAAGCGGAGTGAAACGTATTTTACGGCGACTTTGCGGCAAATTTAACAGCAAGCGGTCTTTGCAAATTTTGACAATATCAGTAATCCGTGCCGATTTCCAACGCCAACGTCATCATTTCGTGGAAGGAATTTTGTCTGTCCTCGGAGGAAAGTTCTTCGCCGGTGAGAAGGTGGTCGGATATGGTGCAAACGCACAATGCCTTTTTGTTTGCGCGAGCGGCATTAAGGTAAAGTGCGGCGGATTCCATTTCCACTGCCAAAACGCCCATTTTTCCCCAAACTACGCTGCCTGCGCCGTCGTCGTAGAAGGTGTCGCTGGAAAGGAGGTTGCCCACTTTGTAAACGTAGCCAAGTTCCTTTGCTTTGGCAACGGCTTTTTCCAAAAGTTCGTAACTGCAAATGGGGGCAATGGTGCCGGGCATGCCGAATTGGTGTGCGTAGTTGCTGTTGGTGCATGCGCCTTGAGCAAAAACAAGGTTGCGAAGTTTCAAATCGGGGTGGATTGCGCCGGCAGAGCCAATGCGAATGATGTTTTCCACGCCGTAGAAGTTATATAGTTCGTAACTGTAAATACCGATCGAGGGGATTCCCATTCCGCTTGCCATAACGGAAATGCGTTTTCCCTTGTATGTGCCGGTATACCCTTGAATGCCGCGCACGTTGTTTACCAAAACGGCGTTTTCCAAGTCGTGTTCTGCAATGTATTTTGCGCGGAGCGGATCTCCGGGCATCAGAACGGTGGGGGCAAAATCGCCAAGTTTAGCCGAAATGTGAGGTGTGGGTATTGCCATAACAAATCTCCTTGCGGCAAGCAAAAGTTTTTGCGTTTTGCCTTTGCAGCACGCAGCCGCTTGCCTGGTGGATTTATTATATTATAACGCTCGGCGTTTGTCAATGGCAAAAGTCGTTGCCGCCGATTGCCTCGTTGTCGCTTGCAAAAATGCACGCAAATGCAAACAACGTTCAAATTTTTGCAATTCATGCGGCAAATAGGGGCAAGAATGTTTCGGCTACGGCCAAATATTTCTTGACTTATTTCTTTGTGTTTGCTACAATAAACAAGTATGTATAGTGGTTTATTGTACGCAAGCGATATTTTCGGCTGCGTAACGGTGCCGATACAAATAATTGCTACGTGCTTTTGCACGATGAATAAGGAGAGTATTATGAAAAGAACCTACCAACCCAAGAAAAGACAAAGAAGCAAAGTTCACGGTTTCAGAGCCAGAATGAAAACCACCGGCGGTCGCAGAACGCTTGCAAGACGCAGAAACAAGGGTCGCCACAGCCTTTCCGCATAACAGAGGCGCAAGTTGAAGTCTATATACAGACTTAAAAAAAATTACCAATACAACTATGTTTACAAACATGCCAAAAGCGTCGCCGATAGGCGATTCATTTTGTTGTACTGTCCTTCGGGGCAGGACAAGCAAACGCGTTTCGGTTTTTCGGTCGGCAAAAAATTCGGCCACGCGGTAACGCGCAATCGCATAAGGCGACAAATGAAGGCGGCAACCTCGGTTTATGCCGCTGACGTAACTTGTGGCTACAACGTGGTTATTATCCCCCGCGAAGCTCCGACGTGTCAATACTCGGAAATTGTGGACTCTATCGGAAAATTGCTAAAAAGGGCAGGGCTTTTGCAATGAAGTACGTTGCTATTGCCATGCTCAAACTCTACAAAGCAACCTTTTCCAAATGGAAGGGACGCAAAACCTGCATTTTTACGCCGAGTTGTTCGGTGTATTCCATGGAGGCGTACTACAAGCACGGCTTTTTTGCAGGCAGTTGGCTAACCCTAAAACGTTTGCTAAGGTGCGGACCATGGGGCAAAGGCGGATTCGATCCCGTTCCCAAAAATCTTCGCGGAAATATGAAGTGGCACGTGTAAACTCGGTTGAGATTTTGTGTTGGAGCAACAATGAACAAAAAAATTAAAACAACTATCATCACCGTATTGTTGATGCTGTTTTGCTTGTGTCTGTT
>UMFK01015749.1_pt1 | contig 11114 bp, 7 predicted proteins | sample 1964981 | NCBI WGS metagenome assembly UMFK01 (sample SAMEA4836043, study PRJEB28245) | human gut metagenome | biome: gut microbiome; material: fecal sample | place: Denmark | collected 2008
AGCGGTTGGTCTGATAAGTAGAATCCTTACCCTCCGCTGTCTGTACGAGATAGAGCTTGGCATTGTTGAGCGAGATGCTCTTGCTGTCATTATCCGTATATTTGGCATCCATACGCAAGGTGATGTTGCGTCCCTTGTTGCCCAACTTGCGGTTCACCTGCAGCATACCCCTGATATTGTTATTATCAGAATAGGTGATTCCGTTAGTCAACTGACTGTTCACCATAGCCTCAGCCTTGTCCAACTCCTCAATACCTTCCTTAGAAAGAGGGTCTTTGGTGGTAATGGTATAAGGATCCTTGTTGTAAGAAGCCGACTGGCTGCCACTCAATCCATCGCTGGTATTCCAGGAGATGGAAGGACGGAAGAGGATATTGGTCATGGAATCAGGCATCCACTCCAAGCGGATGTTGCCGTTCCAGCTGTTGCTGCGAGAGAAATTCTGAGTCAAGCTGTTGCTGAACGAAGAGCTGCTACCCATGAAGTTCTCGCTGGAACGACGGCTCCAAATATCGCCATCGCTGTGATTCCAGCGAAGTGAAGTATTGAACTTGAATTTATCTTTCAGTTCGTAATTGTAGTTGGCAGCTATCATCTTGCTGGCATTCAAACCGTTAGCACCTCCGAAGCCTCTACCGGGGCCACCGCCTCCGAAACCACGGTCGCTGGTGTTATTGGCATTGGCAAAGAGCATGAAGCGGTTGTTATCATTGAAATAACCTCCCATGCCACGCATGTTATAGCGACTCTTGTTGCCCACGCCCAGGTCGATATTGGAAATCAAGCCCTTGTTCATACCCTTCTTCACACCGAAGTCGAGCACGGTCTGCTCCTCACCGTCATCAATACCGGTCACCTTAGAGAGATCACTTTTCTCATCGTATGCCTTGATTTTCTCGATGATGCTGGTAGGCAGGTTCTTCAAGGCAGTCTTGGTATCGCCCGTCATAAACTCCTTACCGTCTACGAGAATCTTCTTTACCTCCTTACCATTAATTTTGATGGTACCGTCATCGCTCACCTCTGCACCCGGCAGACGCTTTACGAGTTCCTCAACTACCGAACCTTCCGGTGTGCGATAGGCAGAAGAATTGTACACGAAAGTATCCTCCTTCAGAGTTACCTTCTGAGCCATGGCTGTTACCACTGCACCTTTCAGCATGATAGCCTCAGCACCCAGCACAATCTTACCCATAGCCAGATCCTTGTTATCAGAAATTTGGATATGCTTCACAGTAGACTTATATCCTACACTCGAAATCTTGAGCAGATACTTGCCATTTGCCGGAGCGGTGACATGAAAGAGTCCATGCTCATTACTGATGGCACCAGCCACATACGTGCTGTCGCTCTTAAGCAATTGAACAGTTACCTGCTCAATGGCCTCCTTGGTATCGCGGTCGGTAATCTGACCGGATATCAGTCGCTGCTGAGCAAAGGATGCTATTGCCATCAACAGCAGCAGCATCGTCAGAATCGATTTTTTCATTCTTATTTTTATTTGTTATTATTTCCAACTATGAGTGTTTTCACACATAATCGCTATGATATTCTATTATCATTTTTGTTACTCGATTGTTTTGACGCGTTAAATACACCAAGGTTTAATGCATTCTGAGATAAAAAACGCAAATTTAGCAACTTTTTTTTTGTATTGTCTCCATTTTAGTGTATCTTTGCACAAAAATTAATACGTTAGAATGTTATGGAACAAAGAGTAATCATATCAACCCAACTGGAAAGCGAACTGGTAAGTGCACTTTCTGAATGTGAGCACGACAAGCTTTTTGTGCTTACAGATACTACGACATTGGAACTATGCATGCCTGTATTGCAGAATTTTTACTGCATGAAGGAAGCCCATATCATCACTATTCCGGCTACCGACAGCCATAAAGACATCGAAAGTCTGATGATGGTATGGAAAGGACTGCAGGAGGGAGGAGCTTCACGCCACTCCTGTATGATTAATCTGGGCGGCGGTATGGTAACCGACCTGGGTGGCTTTGCTGCCAGCACTTTTAAGAGAGGTATCAACTTTATCAATATCCCTACCACCCTGCTGGCTATGGTAGACGCATCGGTAGGTGGAAAGACAGGCATCAACTTCGGCGGACTGAAGAACGAAGTAGGTGTGTTCAACGATTCTAAGTTCGTTATTCTCGATACAGAGTTCCTGAAGACGCTCGATGCAGAAAACATCTGTTCGGGCTATGCAGAGATGCTGAAACACGGTCTGATTTCTACAGAAGCAATGTGGGAAGAACTGGTCAGCTTTGACCTCGACAAGCCTGATTTGAAGCAGTTGCAGCGCATGGTAGGCGACAGCGTGAAGGTAAAGGAGCGCATTGTAGAGCAGGATCCTCACGAGCAGGGCATCCGCAAGGCGCTGAATCTGGGCCATACTTTCGGTCATGCGTTTGAGAGCTGGGCTTTGAAGCGCAAGCCTATCCTGCATGGTTACGCTGTGGCATTCGGTCTGATTCCAGAACTCTATCTGAGTGTTGCCAAGACCGGATTCCCTACTGAGAAGATGCGCCAGACCGTAAACTTCATCAAGGAATTCTATGGTACACTGGATATTACCTGCGATGACTATGATGAGCTCATCGAACTGATGCATCATGACAAGAAGAACCAGAATGGCATCATCAACTTCACGATGCTGGGCGGCATAGGCGATATCCGTATCAACCAGACAGCTACGACAGAAGAAATCAAGGAAGCACTTGACTTCTTCAGAGAAGGATAATTCAGCTAAAGAATCTTTCTTCAGAGAATCCCTTTAAAGAAGGATAGCACGCTTCGGCTTTCCGGTTTCGGTAAGCGGGAGTTGGTCTACATGAAGGTATTCCCTAGGAATCCAATATTTATGATCAGATAAGAGGCGGCGAACAGTCGCCTCTACTTTTTCTATCTCCTCATCTTCCGTCAGGAGAACTGCAATCTCTCCAAACTTCCCGTCTTTCTTCTTGGCTATCATGAAAGGTTTTTCGAGATAAGGCTTCAACAGAGCCTCAACCTCTTCTATCTGAATCTTGATGCCTCCGCTGCAAATCACATTGTCTTTTCTGCCTTTGATGCGAAAACGGAGTTTTTCCACCTTATTATATATATAGGATTCTATTTCCACTATATCGTTCGTTACCAAGGGCTCTGCACAGACCTGCGGAGCATCTATCACCAGACAACCTTCATCGGTCTGACTGATTCTGACACTATCGAAAGGCTGGTACCATTCGCTGGCCTCAGCACCGTTAATTCTTCTCAGGGCAATATGCGAGAGCGTTTCGGTCATTCCGTAGGTACTCCAGATGGCAATATTGCCGGGAAGAGCCTTCAGTTTCTGTTCGAGAGCCTCATCTATGGCTCCGCCACCGATAATAAGATGCCTGATGCGGCAGAGACGAGCCCGCTCTTCAGGAACCTGCAGGGTGTTATAAACCTGCATCGGGACCATCGCAGCGAAGGTAATCTCTTCATTTACATCTTTCAAAGGATGCCCACTTGGGCAAACAGAAATAAGATGGAGATGGCGCTCTATACTCCGCACCACCACCATCTTACCTGCAATATAATCGAGCGACATACAGAGCAGGGCGCTATCACCAGGTTTCAATCCCAGGAAATCACAGGTGATGCGGGCCGAGTTGAGCATTCGCTTCTTCTCTACCATCATCGGCTTGGGCTTTCCCGTGGAGCCACTGGTATGCACCAGCACCCGGTCGCTACCGTTATTCCATTCTGAAAGGAATTCTTCTAAAGTCATTTTACTACAAACAGTTTGTCACCACGAATCTCCAAAGGCATCGGTATATTATCAGTAAAGAGCTGACCGGTACCCAAGCCTTGCGGCATCTTGACATTAGGACCATATACTTTAGCTGCATAATGAGCAATAGCATTCAGACCGATATTACTCTCAAGAGCAGAAGTAATCCAGCTGCCGATACCACGCTGGTTAGCCAGTTCTATCCACTCGTTGCATCCATAGATGCCACCATGAAGTGAAGGCTTGAGGATGATATACTGAGGGCGGATGGTAGCGAGCAAAGCCTCTTTCATGCTTCTCACATTCACACCTATCAACTCCTCATCCAGGGCGATAGGAAGCGGTGTTTCGCGACAGAGCTGGGCCATCTTAGGCCACTGATGCTGCTTGATAGGCTGCTCAATCGAATGAATGTCATATTTAGCCAAAGCCTCCAGCTGGCTCATCGCATTCTCCGGCAAAAAGCCGCCATTGGCATCTACACGCAACTCAACCTGCTCCTTGGTATATACATCACGGATACGCTTGATGAGATCGAGTTCCTTGAAAAAATCGATGGCACCGATTTTCAGTTTCACGCAATGGAAACCCGCCTGGAGTTTCTCCTCCAGTCGTGCCAGCATCTCCTCATAGGTTCCCATCCACACCAATCCATTGATTGTAATACCTTCTTCTCCCCTACCGAAAGGAGAATCGAAGAGATTGACAAGATTCTCCATTCCCATAGGAACAGAGACTCCCGCCTCCTTCAGTATTTCAACAGAAGTCTTTCCCTCAGACAGTTTCTTTGCCCCCAGCTTCTTCTTTGCTGCATCAAAGAACGAAGCAAAGGCGGTCTCGAGACCGAAGGTGATGCTTGGATAAGCACGAATCATATCGTATGGAATGCGTCCCATCTGCTCCACCATCTGACAAACCTGTCGCAGGGTCATCTCATATTCCGGTTTGGCATCGCAACTGAGATCAGGGAGCGTAGCACACTCTCCCACTCCCTCTACCCCCGGCAATTCATCCGAGGTGAGAGTGAGATAATAACTGTGTCTCGTGGTATAAACCCCACGAGACGTGCCTGCCGGCTGCTTGAAGTGGAGCGTGCGCTCCGAGATGTCTATCTTATACACTTTATTTAAATGTTAAATGTTGAATGTTGAGTGTTGAATGTTGAGTGTTGAGTTATCCTTCCTCACTTACTTCTTCTGTTTCAATTCATACAGATCCTTGCGGCGGTCGCGAAGATTTCTTACGGCACCGTAGGTATGAAGCTCATTCAAGAGGTTCAAATCAACATCTGATACGAGAATCATCTCGGTATTAGGTGTTGCCTCTGAACGCTTGCCATCGTTAGGGAAAGCAAAGTCGCAAGGGGTGAACACGGCACTCTGGGCATACTGGATATCCATGTTGTGAACACGTGGCAAGTTGCCCACACTACCCGCAATGGCTACATAGCACTCGTTCTCGATGGCACGCGCCTGAGCACATACTCTTACTCGAGAGTAAGCATTCTGGGTATCAGTCATGAATGGAACGAAGAGAATCTGCATGCCATCCTCAGCCATTAATCTTGACAACTCAGGGAACTCCACATCATAGCAGATAACGATACCAATCTTACCGCAATCGGTATCGAAGGTCTGGATATGGCTACCACCACTCAATCCCCAGCACTTCTGCTCATCTGGGGTAACATGGATCTTCTCGTACATATCCACGCTACCATCTCTGCGGCAGAGGAAGCCCACGTTATAGAGGGAATCGTCCTTAAGATAAGGCATACTACCCGTGATGATATTGATGTTGTAACTGATGGCCAACTCGCGGAAACGGTCACGGATTTCTTCGGTATACTGCGCCATCTTTCGGATGCTCTGCGCCTCACCCAAGTCGTTGAAACGAGCCATCAAAGGCGCATTGAAATACTCTGGGAAGAGGATGAAATCGCTCTTGTAATCACTCACGGAATCTACGAAGAACTCTACCTGCTCAAAGAGGTCATCCACCGAAGCGTATGGGCGCATCTGCCACTGTACCAATCCGATTCTTACGGTTGGCTTGCGGTCTACATAAGAATCCGTAGGTGGCTGATAATAGATATTATCCCACTGCAAGAGGGTGGCGCAGTGTTCGCTCTCCTCATCGCTAGGAAGATAGTTGCGGATTACGCGGCGCACGTGGAAATCATTGGAAAGCTGGAAGGTAAGAACCGGGTCATAGATTTCACGGTTTCTTACATGCTCGATATACTCCTTAGGGCGCATCTTATCGGCATACTTGTGATAGTTTGGTATACGACCGCCAAACATGATAGCCTTCAAGTTGAGCTTCTCGCAGAGTTCCTTACGATACTCATACATACGGCGAGCCAGGCGCAAACCACGATAATCAGGGTGGATAAATACCTCGATGCCGTAAAGAATGTTTCCCTTAGGATCGTGGGTATTGAAAGTTTCATTACCCGTAACCTGAGCATAGGTATGATCGCCCTTCACCATATTATAGTTAACGATGATAGAGAGCGCACAGCCCACAATCTTATCATCAACGATAATAACCACCTGACCCTCAGGGAAGATAGTAATGAGTTTCTTAATCTGTTCTTTTGTCCAGAATACATCTGAGTCTGCGTAAATACGCCTAAATGACTTGGCAAGCTGATCATAATCCTCCATGCGGAGGTTGCGCATGCCTACCTTTTCGATTTTTCGAGTTGGTTCCATAACAACTGTATTTTTATTATTATCTAAATCCGGGTGCAAAGATACAGCAAATTATAGATACGACAAAGAGTTTTCGCAAATAATTGACATTTACGAAAACTCTTTTCATGTATTTTACACAAAGAGCGCATTTACGCTTAAAATCTGATGCTAATATTTGGCATTTTCCTGTGGAATCGCTTCATCATGATCATCCAGATAAAGCAACTTCACAGGATGATACTTCTCACTTGCTACAGAATATTCATCCTGGCGATAACGGGTCTGGATGCCTCCTATCCCCAACATCGTATGAAAAGCCGAAAGACTCGTCTGTACCTGTTGGGTACGATGACCAGACAAAGTTTTCAGTATTCCCGGATATTGCTTTCCGTAGCCATTTGAAGTCCAGATGATGAAAGGTACATGCAGCTCATAATCAGATGCCTTCGGGGCGGCGTGCAGAAAGAGGCGACGGTCATCATCAAAGATATTCTCTCCATGGTCGCTGGTATAGAGCATCGCCGATGTAGGTTGGCTATATACCCCATCCATCTTTGCCTGAGTATTCTCCCATTTCTGCAGACGTTCTACGATACCATGCAGGATATAATCGGTATACCGGATGGTATTATCGTATGCATTCAGCAGGTCACGCCGGTTCTCCGGCTTCGCTTCGCTCTTACTGTCAGGTTTAAAGAAAGCGAAATTACGGGGATAGCGCTCCTGGTAATTAAAGTGAGAACCATAAGTATGAAGTACCACAAAGAGTTTCCGATAACGGTATTGCTTGGATGAAGAAGCATCTGCCGCAGGCAATATCCCATCCAACTTCTGCAACAAATCACTATCATAATGATTATCTTTTGCAGAAGCACCTTCCTTCAGGAAGTAATGTTCATCAGCCTGTTCGCCAAGGAAATCAATAAAAGAATGATTAGGCAGCTGATTGCTGATAAATACGGTATGAAATCCCGCCTCCCTGAAAGCAGCCAGGATACCTTTCTCATGAAAGAGACGTTCGAAATCCTCTGCTGATGCAGCCGACAGGAGCATAGGAACACTCTTATGCGTAGTATTACTCTGGGTTGTAGCATCGGGAAAAGCTATGATTCCAGGAGTCTTGGAAAGCAAAGGATTGGTATCGCGCGGATAGCCATAGAGACTGAAATTGTGGGCTCTCGCCGTCTCTCCCACCACCATCACATACACCTCGGGAGCCTCAGCATCGTGCTCGCTCCTGGCATCAAACCTGAAATTCCTGCTTGCCTCCCTGTAATTCTCTGAAGCCGCATTACGCTCGAAAGCAAGATAGAGATTATAGCAAACGTTAACAGGATAAAGCTGGTTGCGCAAGCGATAATCATCTACAGCCACATAGCAAGCCAGCAGACAGAATAAACCGACAGCAGCTATCTCCAAAGCCCAACGACGCACTCGATGCTGGAGTTGAACCACTATCATCCCTTTCTTGCTGATATTGACAATAGCCAGAACCAGCAAAGGAAGATAAACCACAAAAACACCCACCACAGCAGGCAACAGATTACCAAGCAGTTCCTTCACCTCGCCAGGATTGGTAGTTACAAGATTCAGAAACATATCTACCGCTATCACTCCCGTCCCGAAGAGATAAAGCAATACCAGTTGGAAGGCAGCGAAAAAAACAAAAAGAAAAGCCCACCAGATCATCTTACCCGGGCATCTGGTTAACGAAAAGAACCACATGTAGAGTGCCAAAGGCAGCAACACATTGGCACCACAAGCCCAAGGAGCCAGACATTCGGTATAGCACAGAGCTATATTAGGCAACAACAATGCTACCACAGCATACCCGTAAAGGAATGCGCCCGATGACACCTTATTATATATAGGCAACACCACCTTATTATATATATCCGTAAAACTGTTCATTCTACTTTTTCATTAACACTTTAAAGAGCATTATCAAACTACATAAAGAGCATTATTACTAAAACGCTTCATTGATATTGAAGAGAAAACCAGACTGCCCCGACTTACCGAATCCATAATCCAGACGTACATTCACATTCTTCTTAAATTCCCAGCGATAACCTACACCGGCATTCGGCAAAATCTGTTTAGAGCGCAATGCCGAGAATTTCGGGAAGATGGTTCCTGCTCCAACCCACACTACGATGCCATTACGCTTCCATACATGTTGGCGCAACTCAACCGTAGCTTCCAAAGAATGTTTATCGCGATAACGGCCTTCATAATAGCCACGCATGGAATGAGTACCACCCAATTCAGCCATCATTCCCCACGAAGGATTACCAAAGTTGAGGTTAGCCCCAATGTCCTCGGCAAGAACCGTTCCTTTACCCAGTCGCTGATAGGCATCAAAACGAAATGCCGTCGTACTGAAAGCATAATCATTTCCCATAAATCCAGGTCTGAACATCTGATTGATATTCAGACAGATACCACGATGTGGATTCGTAAGATTATCTCTGTTATCATATACCAGAGAAACGCCAGCTCCTACATTCCAAGTATGCTGATCCATGCCTTGCAGTAATTCCGGACGCTCAATATGTTTACCTATTACATAGTCATAACTCGCCATCGGTCCGATATAGAAATTATCTGCTACACGAAACAGGAAGCTAACTTCAGCCTGAGCCTGCCAACGCTTCATGTCACTCTTATTGGCATCGTTATCGCCCATCTCATAGCCTATTCCCCAAAAATCAGAGGGAAAAGAATAGAAATAAAGATGATAATCGATGCGATATCTTCCTTTAGGAGCAATATGGTTACCACGGACACCCAACATATAGAAACCTACAGAACTGACATCACCATAAAGCGAGACATTAGAAGGAGGAAGAATACTGTCATTCGGATCAGTACGGTATAGTCCTGCTGCCACCAATCCCAATCCAAACTTGGTATCAGAGGCATAATGAGGGCCACCTATCACACTAAAATCGAAACGCTTATGCTTCTTGTTTTTGTTGGAATCATTAAAGTAGTCAAGAATCCGGTTCACCCATGATTTCCCAGCATGTAAAGCCATCGTATCCACCTTCTCTGCAGATGAGATACTATCGGTTACAGAAGGCTCAGAGGCATAGCTGCCCAATGCCAACATCATAATAAGTATTGTCAGAATATGCTTCATTTTGTCGATTTTATTATTTTAATACACCAATGCTACATTATCAATCCACAAGGTATTGCCTGGAGTTCCGATATAGGCTCCACCATCGGATGAGGAGAACTGAAGAATCAGATGAGTAGGTGTTTCGTTGGCACTCGCCCATCCTACTTCTTTTACCGGCACACTCTTACCCTTGCTGTTACGGGCATAGTCAGTGGATCGCAGTCCCATAGTAGCAGCCTGATAACCTGCCATGTGGCGGATATCGCCATAATGGATTGTATAGGTAGCATCTTCCACCCATCTATCGGTACTCTTTCCGAATCTGACTACCATCGTACCCACACGTTTAGCAGTTATATTTCCCTTAGCATCTTCATGCCGTTTCTGCAGATAGAGCACAGCTATAGCATGATCTCGACCTGCAACCGTAGAGGCTCCGCTAAATCCATTCTGCTTGATACGATTGGCTGCATGAGGGAGAGATGTCTTATAATCAAAGCGCAAAGCCTTAGGACGTGCGGTGAATGGTATACCCCAGTTGATGGCTTTAGGACCATCCTTGGTACTTGTTATCGGTTCACGAACATTACCCAGAAAGAGAGAACCGGCAGCCAAGACCTTGATATTGATGAGTCCCAGCACTTTTACTTTCTCAATATGGGTTACCAGTTTGGCACAATATCCACTACCATGTTTATCACGAAACACAGAGTTATTCGTCTTATAGATGCCCGATACATGTGCCAGGACATTAGAGGAACCCCAAGGCGAACCACCCTTATTGGTATAAGGAATATTACCATTGATAGTCATATTAGGCCCAACGGCATAAACTGTTTTCTGATTTCCTCCGATAATGCCTGATTCTTTGATATTCCTGATTACCCAGTGGTCCATATTACCATATTTAAAAGGAACCACCTTTTCCTGTCCCTTAACGGGAAGGCACGACAAGGCAACAACCGCCATAACGATGCCTGATAACATTTTTTTCTTCATATCCGTTTCTTTTATATATCATTAAGGCTGCAAAGATAGAAAAATATTTTCTAGTTTTCAGTTTTCTTCGACATAAAGCATAAAAAATTAAGAAATAATAATATATTTACTGCATTTTAATTGCCATAAAACAAAAAAGTCCTGCATTTGCTGTTATAAACAAATACAGGACTCCTGATTCAATATGCAAAACAGAATCTCTTGCACCGGTTACAATAGAAACATGCACCGGTTACAATAGAAACATGTTCCGATTACTCCAAAAGCTATTATCGGTTTGAATACATATTATCGTAATACTTCTGGTAATCACCCGATGTTACGTTATCCATCCATTCCTGGTTATCGAGATACCATTTTACGGTTTCCTCGATACCCTCCTCAAACTGGAGAGATGGCTCCCAGCCGAGTTCCTTCTGCAGCTTTCTAGAGTCAATAGCATAACGCATATCGTGACCCTTTCTGTCGGTTACATAAGTGATGAGATCCATATCCTCGCCTTCCTTTCTGCCGAGCA
>UMFK01006884.1_pt1 | contig 11100 bp, 6 predicted proteins | sample 1964981 | NCBI WGS metagenome assembly UMFK01 (sample SAMEA4836043, study PRJEB28245) | human gut metagenome | biome: gut microbiome; material: fecal sample | place: Denmark | collected 2008
TTTCAAAGCGCATCACCTCTTTCCTTTTTATATCAAAATATCATATTTTCATCCGTTTTGAATGGTATTACCAATATACACCCTGTTTCTGCCGATGTCAACTAAGATTTTTTCCCGCTTTTTCTGCCTCCCGCGCGAAATGTACATCTTGCACAATCAAAGCGAAAATATTTTGTCCGTTTTGTAGAAAAGATAATTTACGCATTGACATTAAAACGGCAAATCAGTATAATGCAGGCATTGAAACGTTGACTAAGAGTCAATGAATCGAAGTCAGTTTATTAAACTTTTGTAATCAATATTGAATCCTGTTTGATTTTAGGAGATGAATTGTATGTCTAAGAAAATCGAAATCATGGACGGCAACCAGGCTGCTGCGTACGTTTCTTACGCATTTACCGAGGTTGCGGGCATTTACCCGATCACACCGTCCTCCCCGATGGCTGAACACGTGGATGAGTGGGCAGCAAACGGCAAAAAAAATCTGTTCGGCCAGCCGGTACACGTTGTGGAAATGCAGTCGGAAGGCGGCGCATCCGGTACCGTGCACGGCTCTCTCCAGTCCGGCGCTCTGACCACCACGTACACGGCATCGCAGGGTCTGCTGCTCATGATTCCGAACATGTACAAAATCGCAGGCGAAATGCTTCCGGGTGTGTTCCATGTCTCCGCCCGCACGCTGTCTGCGCATGCACTGTCTATCTTCGGTGACCATTCCGACGTCATGGCAGTCCGCAACACCGGCTTTGCTATGCTGGCTTCTTCCTCCCCGCAGGAAGTTATGGATTTGGGCGCCGTTGCTCATTTGACTGCCATTGACCAGCGCATGGCGTTCCTGCACTTCTTCGACGGCTTCCGCACGTCTCACGAAATTCAGAAGATTGAAGCGCTGGACTACGAAGATCTGCGCCCGCTGGTCAACATGGATTCCCTCAAGGCATTCCGCAAGCACGCGCTGAATCCGGAGCATCCGGCAACCCGCGGCACCACCGTAAATCCGGACATCTTCTTCCAGTGCCGTGAAGCATGTAACACCAAGGTTGCCGCCATCCCGGACGCGGTAGAGCATTACATGAACGAGATCGGCAAGATTACCGGCCGTCCGCACAAGCTGTTTGACTACTACGGCGCAGAGGACGCAGAGCGCGTCATCATTCTGATGGGTTCCGGCGCAGAGACCGCCACCGAAGCGGTTGATTTCCTGATGAGCAAGGGCGAAAAGATCGGTATGATAAACGTTCACCTGTACCGTCCGTTCTCTCCGAAGCATTTCTTCCAGGTTCTGCCGAAGTCCGTCAAGAAAATCGCTGTTCTCGACCGCACCAAGGAGCCGGGCGCCATGGGCGAGCCGCTGTATCAGGACGTTTGCTCCATCTTCAAGGAAATCGGCAGCGATATTCCGATTGTCGGCGGCCGTTACGGTCTGTCCTCCAAGGACACCACACCGGGTCAGATTGTTTCCGTCTTTGAGAACCTCAAGCAGGACAAGCCGAAGAACAATTTCACCATTGGCATCGTCGATGATGTCACCCACACATCTCTGCCGCGCGTAGAAGAACCGAAGCTGTCCACAGAAGGCCTGACCTCCGCCGTATTCTGGGGCATGGGCTCTGACGGTACGGTAGGCGCAAACAAAAACTCCATCAAGATTATCGGTCATGCAACAGACCTGTACTGTCAGGCATACTTCGTATACGACTCCAAGAAGTCCGGCGGCCTGACACAGTCTCATCTGCGTTTCGGCAAAAATCCGATTCGCTCTCCGTATCTGGTAACCGCCGCAGACTTTGTCGCATGTCATAATCCGTCTTATGTTCATCAGTACGACATGGTTGCAGGCCTCAAGGAAGGTGGTACCTTCCTGCTCAACTGCCAGTGGTCGGCAGACGAACTGGATGCACAGCTGCCAGCTTCCATGAAGCGTGCTCTGTACGAGAAAAAGGCAAAGCTGTATATCATCAACGCCATTGACATCGCGCGCGGCTTGGGTCTGGGCAACCGCACCAACACCATTCTGCAGGCATCCTTCTTCAACCTGACCGGCGTGATTCCGATTGAGCAGGCAGTTACCGAAATGAAGGAAGCGATTTACAAATCCTACTTCAAAAAGAAGGGTCAGAAGGTCGTTGACATGAACAACGCATCCATCGACCACGGCATTAACGAGCTGGTTGCTGTTGAGATTCCGGAGGCTTGGGCTGCCGCAGAGGATGCCCCGAAGCAGGACAATGTACCGGAATTTATCAAGGAAATCGTAGCTCCGATGAACCGCCAGCAGGGTGACGCGCTGACGGTTGGTCAGATGATGAAATATGGTCTGGAGGACGGCACTTGGCCGGCAGGTACTTCTCAGTACGAGAAGCGCGGCGCAGCAGTAGAGGTTCCGCAGTGGGATATGACTGCCTGCATTCAGTGCAATCAGTGTGCATATGTTTGTCCGCACGCGGCAATTCGTCCAATTCTGCTTGACGAAACAGAAGCTGCAAACAAGCCGGAAGGTTTTGATACCGTTACCGCCAAGGGCGCCGGTCTCGACAAGTATCAGTTCCGTATGCAGGTTTCTCCGTATGACTGCACCGGCTGTAAGAGCTGTGTCAATGTCTGCCCGATGAAGGACAAGGGCGCGCTGTCTCTCGCACCGCTCGCTTCCCAGCTCAAGGAAGCGCCGAACTGGACCTATGCAGTTGACACCGTTACCATCAAGAAGGACGCCGTCAATGCGAAATCCGTCAAGAATTCTCAGTTTGCAAAGCCGTACTTTGAGTTCTCCGGTGCCTGCGCAGGCTGCGGAGAGACGCCGTACATCAAGCTGGTAACCCAGCTGTTCGGCGACCGCATGTATGTTGCAAACGCATCCGGCTGTTCCTCCGCTTACGGCGGCTCCACCCCGTCCTCTCCGTACACCACGGACAAGAACGGCAACGGTCCGGCTTGGGCAATGTCTCTGTTTGAGGACAACGCAGAATACGCATACGGCTATCTGCTCGGTCAGGAGGCTGTCAAGACACAGGTTCTCGCTTCTGTAGAATCTCTGGCTGAACAGGGCATCGCTGTCGATGCAGCCAAGGCTTATCTGGAAAAGCATGACATTTCCGAGGAATCCCGCGCCGTTTCCGACGCACTGCTCGATGCAATCAAGGATGACAACAGCGAAGCTGCTGCATTTATCCGCCAGAACAAGGAATACCTGAGCAAGAAGTCTGTTTGGGCATTCGGCGGCGACGGCTGGGCTTACGACATCGGCTACGGCGGACTGGATCACGTTCTCGCTTCCGGCAAGAACATCAATGTTCTGGTTCTCGACACCGAAGTGTACTCCAACACCGGCGGACAGGCTTCCAAGTCCACCGCTACCGGTGCAATCGCGAAGTTCCAAGCCGGCGGCAAGACCACCAGAAAGAAGGATCTCGGCATGATGGCCATGAGCTACGGCTATGTATACGTTGCTCAGGTCGCTATGGGCGCCGATCAGGCACAGACGCTCAAGGCAATTCGTGAAGCAGAAGCATATGACGGTCCGTCTCTGGTTATCTGCTACTGCCCGTGCATTGAGCACGGCATGAAGCGCGGCATGGGTCTGTCTCAGGAAGCAGAAAAGGACGCCGTACAGTCCGGTTACTGGCAGCTGTACCGCTACAATCCGGATCTGGCAGAGCAGGGCAAGAACCCGTTCCAGCTGGATTACTCCAAGGAACCGAACGGTGAGTTCCAGACCTTTATCAAGGGTCAGAACCGCTACGCTTCCCTGAAGCTGTCCTTCCCGGAAAAGGCGGACGGTCTGTACGAAAAGGCAGAGGCAGATGCAAAGCATCGCTTTGAAACTTACAAGGAATTGGCTGACGACTAACCGATTCGTTCAAAGAACTTTCTCCAATATCACGTCTGGGTGGGCTGTTCTTACAGCCCACCCAAATGTATCTCTGCTTGCAATTCATAGTTTGTTCCAGTACAATACAGGCAGATGATTCGAAAGGAGTTGCGTATATGGATCTCACGCGCTTACAAAAAAATTTTGAGCTGCACGGTTTTTCCTATCGGTATTTTGAAACGCGCAGCGAAGCCGCTGCCTATCTGGCACAGCAGACAGCCGGAAAATTCGTCTCTTTCGGCGGTTCTATGACGCTGGATGAAATGAATCTGTACGACATCTTAAAGCCGCACGCGGATGTGCACTGGCACTGGAAGGGCGATGGCTACGTACAGGACGCAGAAATTTACATCACTTCTGCCAACGCAATCTCCGAGACCGGAGAAGTGGTCAACATTGACGGCGCAGGCAACCGTGTCTCTGCAACTCTATACGGCCCGAAGCAGGTATTTTTCGTGTGCGGCATCAACAAAATCGCACCGGATCTGTCCGCTGCCATAGAGCGCGCCCAAAACATCGCCGCGCCGAAAAACGCATGGCGTTTATTCGGCAACACGGACGGTGACGCTGTCTGTGTCAATGCCGATGATCCGGTTCCGGCCTGTACCAAGGCTGGCGGAGACAAATGCTATCACTGCACAGCACCGAACAGCATTTGCCGCGCCATTGTCATTCATCAAGGCCCGATGCGTTCGCAGGATCGCTGCGAACTGATTCTCATCGGAGAAGATCTCGGCTACTAAAAAAATCAGCCTCTCACTTTTGAGAGGCTGATTTCAAATGTATTTATTCCCGCAGCTTCTGCACATCAATCCGATGCCGTTTGATGCGATACTGTAATTTTTGTCGGCTCATTTGCAGGATGCGCGCCGATTCCGAAATATTTCCGCCGGTCTCTTTGAGAACACGGCAAATGGTATTGTATTCCATGTCTTTCATGGTACTGGCAAGCGAATCTCTTTGCTTATCCGGCGCTGATATTCCCGTCTGTCCCGCTGCACCGCCGATGTGTTCCGGAATATATTCCGCTGTAATCATGGAGTATGCATCCGGCAGCACATTCATCGCATGTTCCACTGCGTGCTGCAATTCCCGCACATTGCCCGGCCAGTCATATGCATAAAACGCATCCAGCACATTGCGGTCGGCATCGCGGATATTGCGCTCCAGTTTTTGATTGCACTGCATGACAAAGGTTTTAACGAGCAGCGGAATGTCCTCTTTTCTCTCGCGCAGCGGCGGGATGGTAATATTCACGACGCCGAGCCGATAAAACAAATCGCGGCGCAGCTTGTTTTCTTCCATGGCCTGATATGGCGGAATATTGGTGTTGGACAGCACACGAACATCGACGGAAATTTCCGTCGCTCCGCCGACACGGCGCACGGTTCCCTCCTGCAAAACACGCAGCAGCTTTGCCTGTAGCCTCAGATTCATGGAATTGATTTCGTCAAGCAACAGCGTGCCGCCGTCCGCTTGTTCAAACAGTCCCGGACGGCGTTCTGCTCCGGTATATGCACCCTTTTCCGTGCCGAACAGCAAGCTCTCCAGCAGGTTTTCTGGAATCGCCGCGCAGTTGATTGCCAAAAACGGCCCGTCTTTTCTTCGGCTGGCATTGTGAATGCTTTGCGCGAGCAGTTCTTTTCCCGTTCCGGTTTCTCCATATATCATAACAGAGGAATCAGATTTCGCCACTTGTTTGCAGCGCGACACAACATGCCGCATCGGTCCACTGATATGCACGATGTCATCAAACGTATACTTGGCTGTCAGTTTGCTCGCCGTGTGGCTCTTTCCTGATGCCGTGTGATTGCGCAGTTTTTCCTGCAACTCTAAAATTTGCTTGTGCAGGCTGTCCATCCGGCTCCAGTCCTCCATGACGCTGAATCCACCGAGAATCTGTCCATTTTGAACAATTGGATAATTATTGGACACAATGTCCACATCTTTTCCGTACCGTGTGGTATAATACTGTCTGTGATTGAGTTTGGGCTTGCGCGTGCGAATGACCTCCGGCACATTGTTTTTGCTGCCGTCGCGCATCTGGTAAACATCCTCCGTGCGTGCTCCGCGAATATCCCGCAAATCCATGGATTCCATGCGAACGCCGGCATCATTCAAAAACAAAATGCGGCTATCCGCATCGCAGACAAACAGAGCTTCCGACAGCTGATTGACCACGTTCATCAAAATATCCTGCATGGCATCCGCTGTCGCATTGCGAAATACAACCATCTGTGTATGCGGCGGCAGGTTTTCCACATTCGGCGCCGGACATCGCAGCAAATATTCACCGAAAACAACGCTTGCATACACCGGTTTTTCCGATTGCATACTCAGCGGCAGTGCGATTTCGGACAGCAATTTTCCCTCTAATTTTCCCGCTCCATGCAGCAGCGCATCCCCCGCTTGATTGACCGCTAAAATACGGCTGTCTGCCTCCATGACGAGTGCGCCCAGCCCACTCTGCGACAGCACGGACATGCTTTCTTGATATTTCATATTTCGTGTTCCCTTTCTCTTTTGTAATCGTCTGATCCTCTGTTTTATTTTACAACAAAATCTCCTGTTTTTCAATTCTTAAAGGAAAGGATGGTAGTATTTGTGGACCTGACCCTGACACAAAAGCAGGGGTTATCCCCTGCCATGCAAACCTCTATGCACCTGCTGCAAATGAACAATTTGCAGCTTCGCACATACATTGCCGATCTCATGTATCGAAACCCTGTCGTCGAACTGGAGTGTCCGGAAATCGACTTCAAGCCCAACCCATTTGAACGCAGCCGCAGCACGCGAACCAACCACCTGTCCGACCAGCAGGACGAGCAGGACGATTACACGGCAGAGCAATCCGCAGAGCAGGATCCCCTGCATGATTTATTTTTGCAAAGCGCCGCTTTGGATCTCAAACAGAGCGATGCCGAAATCCTTCGCTACTTAATTCTCTCTCTCGATGAAAATGGCTTTTTGACAGAATCCGTGTCCGAATCCGCGCGCATTTTGCAGGTCTCGGAGCAGCAGGTGCAAAGCAATATTGTGCGGCTGCAATCCATGGAGCCTGCCGGCATCGGCGCCGCCAATTTGAGCGACTGTCTCGTTTTGCAATTGCAGCGCATGACGCCGGTAAATTCTATTGCCGTGCAAATCGCAGCGTCTTTTCTCGACCAGCTTGCCAAGCAGCAAACCGGAACCATCGCCAAAGCGCTGGGCGTGACACGTGCAGAAGTGCTCGAAGCGTGCGAATTGATTCGCACATTAAATCCCCGTCCCATGAACGGGCTGGGCGTGCGCTCCGAGACGCCGTATATTTTACCGGATTTTTATATCACAGAGGAAAACGGGCAATTGCATATCATCATGAACGATTATTATCTCCCAAAGATTATTATTGACCCGACTTATCAGCAAATTATCCAGTCCGGCACGCTGGATAAGTCCGACCAAGAATATATCCAAAAGAATTATAAAGAAGCGGAAGAAATCGTAAATTTCATTTCTTACAGAAAAAGCACCATGCAAAAAGTCATGCAGTACATTCTGCATGCACAAAAGGCATTTTTCCTCTCCGGTCCAGGGCATCGAACCGCCATGAACAACGCAGAAATTGCCGCCGCGCTGAACCTGCACGAATCCACCATCAGCCGCGCCGTCACGGGCAAGTTTTTCCAATGCAAGTGGGGTGTGTATCCTCTGCGTTCGCTGTTTACCCACCGCATTCATGAGGCAGACACGGATCAGGTTTTGCTGCAGCTGCAGGAGCTTATCGCCGCAGAGCCGGCAGGCGCCGCCTACAGCGATCAACAGCTCGCGGAAATTTTGTCTCAAGACGGCGTGCAAATCGCGCGGCGCACTGTCGTCAAATATCGGCAGAAGCTTGGTATTCCAACCTCCCGCCAGCGCAACGCACACAAGCGCGCATAACATGCAAAAGCGCAGACAAGATTTGTCTGCGCTTTCTTTGTATATTTCTCGTCCTCACGTACCAAAATACGAGAAATGCATATAATCCTTTGAATTTCTAAACGTGCCGCCCCACCGGAATCCGTATTTCTCAAAGGTCTTTACCACAATGCCGTCTGCCGGAATGGAATACGGATCTTCGTTCGGCTTCCAGTATTTGCCGACGATTGCCGTGCCGTCATTTTTGCACTGGTAGTTTTCGTTCGGATTGATGTCCAGTGCCGTGCCTAAGCAGTGCTCGGACGAAGAAGTATCTCCGCGCCAGTTGTATCCGCCGACAGAATAAATCGGGAATTGCTCACCGCTGTCGTAAATTTCCTGAAAAATCTGCTGTATGCTTCCCGCCAGCTCTTTATGTATTTGCACGTCTGCCGTGCTGCTGTACTTGCTGCCGTTGGAATCCAACTTCCAAACCGGTACACGCACCCACGTCTGATTCGCTTCCGCCGTCTGGCTGTTCGGATACCGACAGCTATCCACGGTACGGCCGAAGATGCGGATTTCCCGCTCTTCCTCAGATTCCTCTGCGCTGGTCAAATATGCAATCGTCGGCACCGTCAAATAGCGCTGAAACATCGTCGCCGCCTCTGACCGCAGAGCACTGCCGAGCGGGTTGATGCGATTGTTATCTGTTCCGCTCATGATCTTTTGATGTACCGCCCACAAGATCGCATTTTTTGCCCAGCCGTCCACTTGATTTGCGTCGGGGAAGTACAGCTCGCCGCCGATATACGGCCGTCCGGCATCGCGGTACAAAAACATCGCCAGCTCTTCCCGCGTCACCTGTCGTTCCGGCTCAAATCTTCCGTTTCCGACGCCGCTCGCCTTTCCGTTCGCATATGCCCACTGCACCGCTTCAAAGTACCACTGATCCGCCTGTACATCGGAAAATACTGGCGTTTCACTGCCCATTTCTCCTATATTGTCCGTCTCTTTTGCCTGATTGTACAGAATCTGCGCCACCATGCCGCGCGTCATGGTAGCATATGGCGAAAACGTTGTCTCCGATGTTCCCTGCATGATGCCATTTTCATACACGTACTGCACATACGGACAAAACCAGTCCTGTGCACACACATCGTCAAAAACTTCTTCCACTTTTCCCGTTATCCGCTCCGCGCCCTGCGCAAATACCGGTACGCCGCCCGCGAGCAGACGCAGAGACAATGCAAACGCTGCCCCTCTTCTTGCAAAGTTATTCACAACAAACACCCGCTTTCTATTTTGCCCTTATGTAAAACGATACCTTTATTATACGGGATTCTATATCATCTCACAAGTTATCCTTCGCTATTTTTCCAATAGAAGCTGTTTTTTTTACAGAAACATGGTATAGTATAGGCAGATGTATTGATTCATCATCAGAGGAGTATCATTGTATGTTAAAGAAAAATAGTCCCGCCAGACACGGGCTTAACATTATCATTGTCGGCTGCGGCAAGGTCGGAACAACTCTCGTGCAGCAGTTGTGCAAGGAAGGTCATAAAATCACAATTGTTGACAAAGACCCTTCCACCGTACAAGAACTGACCAACCTGTATGATATCATGGGTATCATCGGAAACGGCGCAAGCTACAGCGTACAAATCGAGGCCGGCATCAGCAGTGCCGATTTACTCATCGCCGTCACGGCTTCGGATGAGCTGAATCTCTTGTGCTGCACCATTGCCAAGCGTGTGGGTGACTGCTCCGCCATTGCCCGCGTGCGCACGCCGGATTACAGCAAGGAAGTCGGCTACCTGCGTGACCGCTTGGGTCTTGCTATGATTATCAATCCGGAATTGGAGGCTGCCCGTGAGGCTGCCCGCATTCTGTATCTGCCAACGGCATTGGAGGTCAATTCCTTTGCACATGGTCAGGTAGAAATGATTAAATTTAAAATTCCGGAGGGAAATATTCTGGACGGCATGACCGTCGCACATCTGGGCCGTCATATCACCAACGCCGTACTGATCTGTGTGGTACAACGCGGCGCAGAGCTTCACATTCCGGGCGGCGATTTCCAGCTCGCCAAGGGCGATATCATCTCGTTTGTTTGTCCGCGCCGCATGACGCGTTCCTTCTTGGAATGCATCGGCGTCAAAACCAAGCGCGTCAGCAACACCATGATTATCGGTGGCGGCAAGGGCGCATACTACCTCGGCAATCAGCTGATTCAAATGGGCATTTCGGTCAAAATTATTGAAATCAATCGTGCGCGCTGTGAGGAGCTGAGCACGCTGCTGCCCAATGCCATCGTCATCAACGGCGACGGCACAGACGAAGAACTACTAAAAGAAGAAGGCATCGAGTACGCCGAATCGGTCGTTGCGCTCACCGGCATTGACGAAGAAAATGTTTTGCTGACATTACACGCGCGTCAGGTGTCCAACGCAAAGGTTATCACCAAGCTCAACCGCATTTCCTTCCACGACGTCATCAGCCAGCTGGATTTGGGCAGCGTCATTTATCCGCGCCTGATCACTTCCGAGGCAATTATCGCTTATGTGCGCGCGAAAACCAACTCAAAGGACAGCAACAACATCGAAACGCTGTATCATTTGTTTGATTCCCGCGTAGAAGCCGTTGAATTCCGTGTCGAGAAAGAATCCGCTGTCATCGGTGTTCCGCTGCGCAAGCTCCCGATTCGCAAGAGCTTGCTCGTGGCATTCATCAATCGAAACGGACGCATCATCATTCCAAGCGGCAACGATTGTATTCATGTCGGCGACACCGTCATGGTTGTCACAACGCATGAAGAACTGATGGACATCCGCGATATTTTGAGGTGACGGCGCAGCATGAATACTTCTATGATTCGTTATATCTTGGGTCATGTGCTCAAGATTGAAGCCATTCTTCTGCTGCTTCCCTGTTTGACTGCGGTTTATTATCAGGAAATACAAGGTGTGTATTATCTGCTCACCGCAGCCATTTGCATTGTGCTCGGCTTTTTGATGACGCTTCGCAAACCGAAAAACAACGTCTTTTATCTCAAAGAGGGCTGTGTTGCCACAGCGCTGAGCTGGGTATTTCTCAGTGTGTTCGGCTGTCTGCCGTTTGTATTCAGCAGAGAAATCCCTTCGTTTACCAACGCGCTGTTTGAGACCATTTCCGGCTTTACAACAACCGGTGCCAGTATTCTAGAGGATGTAGAAGCCCTGTCGCACTGTGCGCTGCTGTGGCGCAGCTTCACGCACTGGATTGGCGGCATGGGTGTGCTGGTTTTCCTGCTTGCGATTGTTCCGATGAGCGGCGGTTCCAACATCAATTTGATGCGCGCGGAAAGCCCC
>UMFK01026518.1_pt1 | contig 11040 bp, 10 predicted proteins | sample 1964981 | NCBI WGS metagenome assembly UMFK01 (sample SAMEA4836043, study PRJEB28245) | human gut metagenome | biome: gut microbiome; material: fecal sample | place: Denmark | collected 2008
AAACTGCCTGTTCTGCCTTCGTCTTATCGAATCCATAAAAATCCCGGAAAGAATCGAACAACGGCGGTCCGATAAACCGATATAACTGGGCTCGTTCCTCCACGGTAATTCCAAATTTTGAAAGGGCATACATTACCGAGTCTGTAATTCCTATTCCCGGATCGGTAATCGTTCCATCCAAATCAAATAAATATGTCTTATACATGTTTCTGCTCCCATTCTTATTGTAATCTCATCATATCATGAGCATAGTTCGTAATCACATTCGACGATTCACCCTTACAGGCTCGTGAATTGTTATCATTCTATCATATTCATTTCAAAAGGACAAAAAATATCGCCATAACAGATTCTAAGAATCTATTATGGCGATTACATTATATATTCTTTTATACGGTTCCTGCTACAATCAGAGTGCTTACTCCCGGATTTACAAACCATGCGCCTGTCGTTGCATCCTGTGTATAGGTTGCTGCCGGAACAGTAATCTGTCCTGCTACTGTAACAAACCTGCCCGTCGTCTCATCATATGTGTAATTCTCTCCTTCTGTCCATGCAGCACCATTAAATGATACAGAAAGGTTTGACAGAATCGGAGCAAATGTGTCCGTGATCAATGCTGCTGTACTTTCTGTAGCTGCTACATTTCCGGTATTCTGAATCAAAAATGTATAAGTTAATGTTCCATTTTCCGTTACAGGAACCGGGCTCACTGATTTGGTAATAGTGAGAATCGGATCACTGCTTGCATCAATTGTCTCTTCTGCCGTAATCGGTGTGATTCCACCACCTGAAATCGTTACTCTGTTACGAATTTCCGATTCCGTGCCTAATGGTGCAAATTCATTGATTGCCGTCTCATACGCCAAAATTACATTGCCGCCAGCCGGAATAGTGATACCGGAAATCGCAAGCGGTGACTGTGTAACCACCGTTGGAGTTGGCTGTAAAATCCCATTTACATAATACTTCACTGTATTAGATACATAGGTCAGCGGAACCAATGCTGTCACATTAAATTCATACTCACCCAGATTATCGGTTAATGTAATTCCGTTCAAAGCAACTGTTCCGGAATTCACAATACTCACAATATAAGTTATGCTGTCACTTTGTCCATATGTGTTTCTGACTGCTGTCTTAGTTGCCGATAAAACCTCTAAGATCTCACCGACAGCAATGTTGGAATTGGCAATCACGTTGCCATACTGCAATTGCGCCTGATTCGTAAAACGTGCCATATAATAATTCCTTCCTTTTCATACTTTCGTATACTTCATTATATGACAATGCATGAATTTCCGTGTATATAGAATGAATCCCCTTGCATAATGATACAAGGGGATTCCATTTATATAACGTACTGTCCAACTTGTTCCATCTGCCAGTCTACAAGATCCTTCAAGGTAATGCCATCTACAATCTCATTAATTGCACCTTCCATTTTTGTCCAGATTCTTGTTGTAACAGACTGACGTTCATAACTGGTCTCATCATCAATACTAACCGGGGTAAGGCTTCCTTCTGTCTGACGCAGGATCATACCAACCGTATATTGCTCAGGTGGATTCTTAAGCATATATCCACCCTGCGGACCCCGGATACTCTTAACAAATCCGGCCTTATTAAGCAGAGAAATGATCTGTTCCAAATATTTCTCCGATATCTGCTGACGTTTTGCAATATCTTTCAACCGTACCGGCTCGCCGGTATTATATGTTGCAAGATCCAGCATTAATATAACAGCATATCGTCCTTTCGTTGAAATCTTCACGCTATCCCTCCTTAAATCATCCAGAAGTTATCGGTGCATACGATCCTTCGATAAGTCTCGAATTTGGACCATTTATTGTGAAAATCTAAACGAGTCTCTGTTGTCACATGTGCATGCTCATATAAGAAGTTATCCAGATCTGCTTCACTTCGTATCTTCAAAGCAAATCCTCTCTCGTCTAATACAGGAAGTCCCTGATACTGATATTCGGATAATGGAATAATATCGTATACTTCCTGATTCCGGATCAAAATGACCGCATCATTATCTACAGCTAAAATGTCAAAGTAATCCGGATATTTGAAACTGTCTCCTTCTACCGGCACCTTATCTCCTACATGATATGTCTTATCTGTATTATTTGCTTTTGACAGGAAAGCATTCTCCAAATTGAAATAAAATTCTTCAAAGATATATCCGGACGTCTTAATATCATCTTTCTCAAAATATGGATTCTCACCTTCCGTATTCACACTCTCAACTACACCACACGCAGATGTCATATGGGATACACGATCGATCAGAATGAGTTCTCCTAATGTCTTATTCTTCTGGAATTCATCTACGACAATTGCCTGTGCAAATTCAATCTGGCATACCGCAATCTCATTTTTCTCAATGTATTCTGTATCGATATGTTCTCCAGTATTAACATCAATCTTATATTCAATATTCTTGATAATACCCGGAATCTTCTTTGTTCCGAGTTTGACTAAATATTCCTTTCCGAGTGCTAATTTATCATCATCCATCCACAATAGTGTAGTAGTAACATTCTTAGCAACCGGCAGATCCGGATCATCCGTCAGAACACATCCGCGGCTTACATCCACTTCACGATCTAACTGAATCGTAACCGCCTGACCGGAAACCGCTTCTTTTACATCCTTATCACCATTCAGAATTCCCTTTACCGTAGCAGTCTCATTACTTGGTAAAGTTGTAATTGTTTGTCCAACTGTAACTTTTCCGCTCTCAATCTGTCCCTGGAATCCTCTAAACTCATGATTTGGACGGCATACACGTTGTACCGGCATATAAAAGATTGCATCTGGTTCATTCTCTGAAACATCTACATTCTCAAGATATGTCAATAATGGCTCTCCGGTATACCATGGCATATTATCTGATTTTGTCGTTACATTATCACCCTCTGTTGCACTGACCGGAATCAGCTTTATATCATACAGATTCAATGCCTTAGACAGCTCTTCAATATCTTTCTCGATCTCTTTGAAACGTTCTTCGCTGTAGTCTACAAGATCCATCTTATTGACTGCAAATACAAAATGCTTAATTCCCATTAATGCACAGATTCTGGCATGTCTTCTGGTCTGCACCAAAACACCATGCTTAGCATCTACCATAACGATCGCCAACTGTGCAAAGGACGCACCAACCGCCATGTTTCTCGTATATTCCTCATGTCCCGGTGTATCTGCCACGATAAAACTTCTGTGGTCTGTTGTAAAGTAACGGTATGCTACATCAATCGTAATTCCTTGTTCCCTCTCTGCCATCAGACCATCTAACAATAACGAATAATCAATCTCGCCACCACGGGAACCTACTTTACTATCTAATATCAATGCCTTTTCCTGATCGGCATATAATAATTTGGAATCATATAAAATGTGTCCAATTAATGTTGATTTACCATCATCCACGCTTCCGCACGTAATAAATTTTAATAATCCACTCATCTTAGAAGTACCCCTCTCTCTTTCTCTTTTCCATACTCGCTGCGCCGCCATCTTTATCAATAACACGGCTTGTACGCTCTGATTCTACGGAGCTTAATGTCTCTTCGATAATCTCATCCAATGTTGTTGCGGTTGATTCCACGCCACCGGACAATGGATAACATCCTAATGTACGGAAACGTACCATTTTCATCTCCGGTACTTCTCCCGGATTCAGACGCATACGGTCATCATCCACCATGATGATATTGCCATCGCGGTATACAACCGGACGTTCTGCTGCAAAATAAAGAGGTACGATCGGAATATTCTCTCTTTTGATGTACTGCCAGATATCTTTCTCCGTCCAGTTTGAGATTGGGAATACACGAATACTCTCTCCCTTATTGATCTCTGTGTTATATAACTTCCACATCTCCGGTCTCTGGTTCTTCGGATCCCAGGCATGTGCTTCATTACGGAAGGAGAAGATTCTCTCTTTCGCACGACTCTTCTCCTCATCCCGTCGTCCGCCACCAAATGCTGCTGTAAATCCATACTTGTTAAGTGCCTGTTTCAATGCCTGCGTCTTCATGATGTCAGTATAGCTTGAACCGTGATCAAACGGATTGATTCCACGTTTTACACCATCTTCGTTAATATACTCTAACATCTCAATTCCCAAATCCTTTGCAACCTGATCACGAAACTGGATCATTTCCTTAAACTTCCAGGTTGTATTCACATGCAAAAACGGGAACGGCGGTTTCTCCGGATAAAATGCTTTCATTGCTAAATGCAACATAACCGAGCTGTCCTTTCCAATCGAATACAACATTACCGGCTTCTCGCATTCCGCTGCGACCTCCCGGATGATGTAGATTGCTTCTGCTTCTAATTCATCTAAATGTGATAATCCACTCATTTTCTTTCACTCCTATTCTCTCTTAAATATAATCCAAATATTAACTTCGATTAATATTGGTTTGCATTCCTTCGATCGATATCTATTGTCTGGGTACTTCCATCTGTCTTATGTATATTCCAATGGAGAATATCGCCCTCCGAAGTAACATTCATCACGCTTCCATTGCCGCCAATGTCTGCACCCAGGAAGAATTCTATGGCTCCAACCGGACACTCTTTTACACAGGATACACAACCCCAGCAGTCTCTTGGATAATCCATATTCGCTTTCTCCTCTTTTAGAGAGATCAACGTGCCCGGACAGACCTGTGTACATCTTCCACATGCAATGCATTTGTCCTTGTTAATTCGTATGCTCATATTCTCCCTCCTTTACAATGTCGCGCCAGATCAATTCAATCTTACCATCCCTCATCCTGGAATTGAGATAACGATAATATGCTTCATCCGTCTCCGGATAATCCTGATTCTCATTGAATGCATGCCATCTGGTCTCTTTCCTGCCGCGTAAATGCGCGATCAACGACTTACAGACAACCAGTCGTTCTTTCAATTCGTAAACAAACAGCAATTCATGCATATCCTTTGCCCCGATATGATCTGTGAGTGCAATAATCTGATCAATCTTCTCATCTGCCAACTGCAACTGATTCTCATTATACTGGTAACCTGTTGTGATTCCTCCAGCATACTCATCCATGACCTTCTGCATGGCCTCTTCCAATTCCTCTATTGTAAATGCAGGCTGTTCCGTTGCCCGGATCTTCTCATATTCTAATAAGGTCCTGTTCGCACTCTCCTGTAACAATGCCGGAGCAGACGGTATCCATCCTTCCTTATTCTCTTCCAATCTTCTTATAATATCTACCGCTGCAATCTCACCTTCCGCCAAAGCTCCTGTCACATACTTCTGCGGACATCCACCTGCAACATCGCCTGCTGCATACAAGCCATGAATGGTTGTCTGCCGGTTCGTATCAATCCAGAATCCGCTTGCAGTGTGTCCACCCACAATATAAGGTTCCGTTCCCTGAATCTCTACATCCTGTTCCTTTGGCATCTTACCTGTCTCAATCCATCGCAGTGTCTGACTTGGCGCCATATTAAGATATGCCTTCAGCAATTCTTCATTCTGCTTCTCTGTGATTCCACTTGTCTGCAGGTAACACGGTCCATGTCCTAACTGATTCTCCCGAACCGTTCCATATACACGCTCACTCGTTGTCAAACCGTAATGTTTCTCATACACGGTTCCTCTCGAATTCACCTGTTTGGCTCCAACACCCTGTGCGATCGTTCCGGTCGGTGCGATCGTATCCTTGCAACGCAATGCAATAAAGCGCATCTCAAAGGAAGTCATCTCTGCCCCTGCCCGTATTCCCATTGCATATCCCGCCCCGGTATTAAATGGCGGATACCACATCTTATGTCTGGAAAATCCCGGATTGTTCGGACGGTATAGTCCTGCTGCTCCACCGGTTGCAATCAATACTGCATTGGCACGAATCTCATAGGCAGCCTCATCCGCAACCGAAAAACCAACTGCTCCATATACCCGGTTATCCTCTACCAGTAAATCTGTAATATTGATATGGTTGAGCACTTCTACCCGGTCTGCCTCTTCGACCGCTTTCGCAAGAATCGGCTTGAAGTTCTCTCCGTTGATCTTAATATTCCGATTGCCTCTGGCTACATAATCACCATTCTCATCCTTCAGGATCACCAGTCCCAATCGTTCCATGTCCTCGGTCACTTCATTAAAATGCTCTGCCGCCGTCAACAATAGATCTCCTCTTACGATTCCGGCTGCATCCTTTGTCGCATAATCTACATAATCCTGAGGAACATGTCCTTTCGTTATGTACGCATTAATCGCATTGACTCCAGCCGCCAGGCAGCCGCTTCTCTTAATATTCGCTTTCTCAGCTATTAAAACCGACAGATTCGAATTTCGGCTGATGGTCAGTGCTGCGTAGCAGCCAGCCGTTCCACCACCAACAATCAGCACATCCGTCTGAATCCGTCTGACTTGTAATCTCTCCACGGTATCTCATATCCTTTCCTCATGTTAGGTGCATTATAACACCTATTTCCCTATTTGTAAAATATGTTAATAGGAAAAGTAGAAAAATTGCACCTTTACACAGCGTAAGGATTGTGAAATGCGTGAGGACATTGTCACGGACGGCACAGGTATTAGATAATTTCGCACACGTCCGTCAATCATGTTCATGCTATCTATATTTGTTCAGTAGCGCATCCGGAATATGACACATGTGGCAATCCTCCGGGTGTCTTTCCAAATGATGTTGATGTTCCTCTGCACTCCTGACATAATTCGTTAGCGGCAATACCTCCACAACGATCTTATCACAGTCTTCCCGATTCCGGATAAATGCTTTTGCCTCGTCGAGGTGCTTTGTGGAAGTGCTGTATATACCCGTTCTATACTTCTTTCCAACATCAACCCCTTGCTTATTCAGACTATACGGATCAATAATCTCAAACAACTGCTCCATGAGGTTCGTAATGGTCGTAACCTTCTCATCAAAGGTCACCTTTACACATTCTGCATATCCATCATATACACCATCCAAAGAGTCTGTCTGCCCATTGGCCCTTCCCGCTTCTGTCTCTATTATTCCTGGTGCCTTATCAAAAAAATGCTGCACTCCCCAGAGACAGCCACCTGCTATATATACTGTTTGCATAAAAAATCTCCTTTTGTTAAAAATCTCATCGTTTTCGTACCATATTATACTTTTCCAGCATATCTGATAAAATCAGATTCTGCCAATCAACACAATAAAACCAACTCCTGCTGGACACGTTTCACGGTTTCATCTGAAATCTTTTCTGTTTTACCATGAATCACCTTTCAGACAGTCGCAGTGCTAAGTCCTAATGCATCTGCAACATCTATAATCCGAACCCTGTTCTGTGCCATATTCATCCCTTCTTTATCAGATATTCTGATTATATGGTACTATAGAAACAGGGTTTTTACAAAGGTTAAACGTGTAATCCGTTACAAAATTCTCACTTGTTTTTTGTGAATATTAGTTCCTTTTCAATTCAAAACTTCTACTTCATTTTTTCTGATTCTCTTTAATAATACATATCCCACAAGACAGGCAATCACTTCCGTGATTGGAAATGCCCACCAGATCAGTGCAACTGTCATCTGACCATTTCTGACAAACACGGAAAAAATTCCAGCTAATGGCAGGATAATGATAATCTGTCTCAACAGGGAGATAACCAATGATTCCATGCCTCCATTCAGTGCCTGATAGATTCCCTGATACGCCACATTGATTCCTGCAAACAGAAAGCTTACCGAAATTACTCTCATTGCACTAATAAAATATACTCTTGACTGTCCCACATTAAACAACGTTGCAAAAGCTCCGGGGAAAATCTCTGTAATTGCAACGCCTAAAATCATTAATGCAGCGGTATAGATCAGACCATACTTAATTCCATCCCGAATTCTCTTCCTGCTTCCCATTCCATATGCAAATGCAATGACCGGTGTAATTGCATCTCTAAGCCCAAATGCAAGAAACAATACAAACTGCTGCACCTTATAGAACAAACCATATGCAGTCTGTGCCGACGGACTGAATTTCAAAATCAAATTCATCACATAAACCATGATCGACATAAGTGCCTGTGCAATAATTGCAGGAAGTCCAATTGCATAGATTTCCTTGATTATTCTGCCTTCCGGTTTCATACATTTTACACCATGCTCAAATTCCTTATTGTATTTTATATGGAAAATGAATAACAATACCGCTGATGCAACCTGACCGATCACGGTCGCATAAGCAGCACCTGCCACTCCCATTTCCGGCACCGGACCGATACCATAGATCATAATTGGATCCAGAATAATATTTACCACTGCTCCCACAATCTGACCGATTGTAGAATATAGTGAACGTCCGGTTGCCTGCAATAATTTCTCGAATAAGGAAAAGAAAATTATTCCAAATGAAATCACACAGCATATCCTTAAATAATCTGTTCCCATAGAAATTACTTCCGGATCAACCGTCTGAGATGCGATATAAGCTTTCACACCAAATATTCCAAACAACAGACATATCGCATAAATAATTACTCCCAGGAATAAACTGTTTCCTGCAACTTTTGCAGCCTTTTTCCTGTCACCCTGTCCAAGTGTTCTTGCAAGAAGTGCATTTGTTCCAACACCTGTTCCAATTCCAACTGCGACCATAAGCATCTGAACCGGAAACACCAGTGTAAGTGCATTCAATGCCGCCTCACTTCTTACTCGCATATTTCCAACAAATGCACTATCTACAATGTTATAAACCGCCTGCAATGCCATAGATAAGATCATCGGTATCCCCATCTGCACCATAAGCTTATTGACCGGCATCTCCTTCATCTTGTTACTTTCTGCCATCTTAACTTAATCCTCCTTTTTCTGCATAAAAAAAGAGCAGCAAAACTGGATTTACGCAGATTTGCTACTCGTTCGTTCCTCATTATATTTATAATTTTCCAAAAAGTCAAACAATTTGTAAAGTTATCAAGCTTTTCAGTACTGCCCCCTTAAGAATAAGTACCAATGTGTTTTAAAGCATACCATAGTTTTTCTTAATTAACAAGAAAATGTTCACGGTATCAAACTTCGTAAACTTTATTCATTGTTTTAATTATTGTGCTATCTGTATCGTGCCAGTTCTACAAATGCCGATTCGTTTCTTTACAGTTCCAAGGAATTCTGATTTAACAAAAAATCATACAATCCAATATGCACAATACCGTCTTCATCTATCCATGGTTTTGCATTCGACTTTGATATAATAATCTTCTTGAAAAAATCTTTTGTATTTTTCAAAGGTCTTAACCTTTTCTTCATCACGCTTGAATGATAAAAGCTGCGGCATTCCCTCGCCCATAAAGAGCATACAATTCATACACTTCGATTTATCTCCACCGACAAAATCATAATATTCTTTAAATGACAACGGAAATACCTGAACTTGAACGTTTCTGCCCCTGAATGCCGTCATTACATCTTGAGAAAGTAAATTCGAATTACTTCCCGTCACATAGATATCCACATTTTGAAGACGCATTAATCCATTCAAAACATTATATAACTTAACATCTTCCGGATTTTCAAGTTCCTTTTTTGTAATAGCATATTGCACTTCATCTATAAGAATATAGTATATTTCTTTTTTACAATTTTTCCCACAGATTTGCCTCCTCAAATTAAAACTTACTGCACTTTTCCACTAAGTTTTAATTCCCTATGGTTTCATATCAAACTCCGATTTCTGTCACTTTTTTTCTTTACACTCACGAAAATAAGTAAGTATATTTTCGCATCTGTGCAAATATAATCGTTTCTACCCGGTTTCTGATTTCTTCCGGATATACCTCTGCATTTTTAAGCAGTTCTGTTACATCTTTTTTCGTAAAGCTGAATTCTAAGTTTGCTTTATATAAGGCTTCCGAAATCTCTAATTGTTCATCAAATTCGCTACATACTGTTTTTGACTGGACATTATCCATAAGCGTATAAACATCTCCCGACAGAGGATAATCCATAGTTGTATCTGCCAGTAATCCTGCCCCATTATCAAAAATCGGACAATACGCATAGTCCCCTTTCCCATTCATCAGAACCGCAATATTGTGTGTATGACGATCTTCATTCAGAAATAACGCATCAATCGTCAACAACTTGTTCATATAAATGCCAAATTCCTGAAGTCCTGTCATGCGTTCTACCTGCTGCACTAAAAAATGTAATCGTTCCTCCTGTTCTGGTATTCTATACAAAGTCTTGTATAGACTTTCCCCGAAAAAATTCTTGAACAACCGCTCCAGCGTAATAATCTGCCAGTCCTCACTTAGAAAATTATTACTCTTCACGCCATTATAAATCACAGTACCGTATTTTATTTTTTCCAGATCATAGCATACAAATTCATTCTCTGCCAGGGTTGACTTTTTCAGAAGATGCGAAATCATATACTCTGCCAGACCTTCATAACCTGTATAATCTGCTTTATACCATATTCCTTCATTCTCCCATTTTAGCTGGTTCCCTTTTGAAGACTGCCGGTCATTTGTCCGGATATTCTGCTCAAATAATTCTATCATGCATCTACCTCTCTATGCGAATCCAAAAATCATCTTCTGCCATTCGGCCCTCAGTCTTCTCTATAATCATAATCGGATCATAAAATGGCAGTCCCAGATCCTTCAATATCAATTTCATCTTATCTCGGCTTTCCGGGAAACATCTTGATTTTAAAAACTCCTGATAATCATTATAATCCGGATCTTCTACCGTACCGAAAGCACGGAACATAACCTTATCTGTATAATTCCTTATTTTGACTTTTCGTTCTAACTCGTTCACATCAATCATAGTGCATACGTCCTGCTCATACATATACCATATTCTGAGCGGCCACACTTTTTCCGGCACCTTCACTTCCTGCTCATATTCCGGATATTTTTGCAACATTTTTAGAAATGGAACAATTGGCCCACGAATCACTTCTTCGCTTCTCTCCCAACGTTCTACGGTCGGCTTGGAACAATTGATAAATTCTGCAAATTCTTTCTGCGTCAAATGTAATTCCTTCCGAATCTGTTTAA
>UMFK01066794.1_pt1 | contig 11040 bp, 8 predicted proteins | sample 1964981 | NCBI WGS metagenome assembly UMFK01 (sample SAMEA4836043, study PRJEB28245) | human gut metagenome | biome: gut microbiome; material: fecal sample | place: Denmark | collected 2008
ATTAGATAAAGACAAGAAACAGGATTCAGAGAGTAAAGATCAAAAGGACAGTCAGAAAGAAGACAGCAAAGAAAGCAAAAGAGATAACAAAGATAAGCAGGAACAGGCAAAAGATGATCAGACGAAGAATGATCAGACAAAAGCAGATGCAGAGTCAGAAAAAACTCAGGACAGTGATGTTGCAGCAGCACAAAAACAGACGGTAGAGCAGGTAGAGGTCAGTATCCTTCCGGGTGAATATTCGGATACGATCTCACAAAAACTGTTAGATGCAGGCCTGATCGATGATAAGGCAGCATTCAGCAAATATATCAATGATACGAATGTCGATAATCTGATACAGCCGGGAACATTTACCGTGCCAAAAGGGGCAAGCTACGAAGAAGTTGCAAAAATCCTCACGACGAAGCAGGAAAATCGATAAAAGTCTTGCTATAGCAGGAAAACTGTGCTATAATCGTTGAGGTTAATTTATAAAACACATATGTAGACCAAAAAACCGGTGCCTAAGGTCGTTTTTTGGAATGAAGCATATGGAAGCACACAACCATGGAGGTAAAAAAATGAGTGTTATTTCAATGAAACAGTTATTAGAAGCAGGTGTTCACTTCGGACATCAGACAAGAAGATGGAATCCTAAAATGGCTCCATACATCTACACCGAGAGAAACGGTATCTATATCATCGACTTACAGAAATCTGTAGGAAAAGTAGATGAAGCATATCAGGCAGTAAGTGATATCGCAGCAGACGGTGGTTCAATCCTTTTCGTAGGAACAAAGAAACAGGCTCAGGATGCTATCAAAACAGAGGCAGAGAGATGTGGAATGTACTATGTAAATGAGAGATGGTTAGGCGGAATGCTTACAAACTTCAAGACCATCCAGAGCCGTATTGAGAGATTAAAAGCAATCGAAGCAATGGCAGAGGACGGAACATTTGATGTATTACCGAAGAAAGAAGTAATTGCTTTAAAGAAAGAATGGGATAAATTAGAGAAGAACCTTGGCGGAATCAAAGACATGAAAGGTCTTCCGGATGCAATCTTCGTAGTAGATCCTAAGAAAGAAAGAATCTGCGTACAGGAAGCACACACACTTGGTATTCCGTTAATCGGTATCTGTGATACAAACTGTGATCCGGAAGAATTAGACTATGTAATTCCTGGAAACGATGATGCGATCCGTGCAGTAAAATTAATCGTTTCTAAGATGGCAGACGCAGTCGTAGAAGCTAATCAGGGAACAGTTGATGTAGAAGCAGCAGAAGAGTTTGAAGCAGAGGAAGCTGAAGAAGCATAATAAGAGAATTCTCAGGACAGACATTTTGCCTGTCCTGTATTGTGTAAAAAATGGAGGACGATAAAATGGCTATTACAGCAGCAATGGTAAAAGAGTTACGCGAGATGACCGGTGCCGGAATGATGGATTGTAAAAAGGCATTAGGTGAGACAAATGGTGATATGGAAGCAGCCGTAGACTTTTTACGTGAAAAAGGTCTTGCAACTGCACAGAAAAAAGCCGGCAGAATTGCAGCAGAGGGTATCGTAGTTACAAAACTGACAGATGATGCAAAAGCCGCAGTTGTTGTAGAGGTAAACTCTGAGACAGACTTCGTTGCAAAAAATGAGAAATTCCAGAACTATGTTGCAGAGGTTGCAGCACAGGCATTAACTACAAATGCAGCAGACATTGAGGCATTCTTAGCAGAGCCTTGGGCAGCAGATACCAGCAAAACGGTAAATGAAGCATTAGCAGCACAGATCGCAGTAATCGGCGAGAACATGAATATCCGTCGTTTTGAGCAGGTAAAAGAAGAGAATGGTTTTATCGCTTCTTATATCCATGCAGGCGGAAAAATCGGTGTATTAGTAGACGTTGAGACAGATGTGATCAACGATGACATCAAAGAGATGGCAAAGAACCTTGCAATGCAGGCAGCAGCATTAAAACCACTTTACACCAGCAGAGATGAAGTAGATGCAGACTATATCGAGAAAGAGAAAGAGATCTTAATGGTACAGGCTAAGAACGAGAAGCCGGATGCAAACGAGAAGATCTTAAACGGTATGGTAATGGGACGTATCAACAAAGAGTTAAAAGAAATCTGCTTATTAGACCAGGTTTATGTAAAAGCTGAAGATGGAAAACAGGTTGTAAGCAAATATGTAGAAGAAGTTGCAAAAGCAAACAATGCAAAGATCAAGATCAAGAAATTCGTTCGCTTCGAGACCGGTGAAGGTTTAGAGAAGAAGAATGAAGATTTCGCAGCAGAAGTTGCAGCTCAGATGAATGCATAATCTTACAGTTCGCATAAGAATTTGAACCGTAATTTTATCATGTAAATTAGCGAAAAACCTTGAATTTCCTATGAAAAAGGGATGATTCAAGGTTTTTTGCGTGTTGGGGAATAAATTTTGACTTATCGTAAATTATCGCTATTTATGCATGGAATTGGGTAAAAGTTGGGGAGTGAGTTGGGGAATTTCAATTCCCCAACTGGCGTGTGAAACTTCGCCTCATTCTTCTGAAATAAGTAGGCGAAGATTTCCTGTTTTATTTTGTTGGGGAGTAGTGTAATTACCCAATATTTACCCAACTTTTGATGTATGATAGCGTAAGATTACCCAACTTATCATAGTTTATCATGGAAAAATTTACCGATTGATAATATAGATGAAAATAGATTATAATAAAGTGAAAGTATAGCTATAAAAATTTATTAAAGGTCAGGATATAAAATGAAAAATGTTTATAATGATTTAAAAGATATTTCTTTTTGGAATGAATACATGCCATTGGATGGTCAGTATTACACATATAAAAATAATATTACATTTGCAGCATGTAAAATTTCAGATTTATATTATCAAGTATGTAATGCCAGAATGAGTATACACTTTTGTCTGGATTATGAAAAATATTCAATGATGTCAGAAGATAAAATGGCAATATTAAGTACAAAAAAATATTTCATTGAAAATGCATTACTGTATTATAATTTTGCAGTAGACTATCTTTGGCAAGTATTATGGTTTTATTATAATAATGCTGACGATGTTAATCAAATCCCATCGAATGAACTGTATCAGAAATTGATGAAAGAATGTAATTTAAATGATTTAATAAGGGGATTAGTAGAACTTCAAGAGAGAAAAATTGCTGAAGTTTTAAAAGATAATTTTACTGACCGAAACAAATTATTTAAACAAATTCGTGAGTATTATAATTATTTAAAGCATAGAGCAATATTTCATACTCCTTCATTAGGAATAAATGAAAAAGAAAGCATGTATTATATTCCTACTTTAATAGAAAAAAATGAAGAGAAAGTGGAGCTAGTAAGTTATAAAATTCCTATAATTTCAAGAATAGAAATAGATATAGATGAATTAAAGGAATTACTCATAGAGTTTGATAAGCAATTTGTAGGAATATGTGAATATTTTTTTGAAATTATAATGCCAAAAGATTATATAAAAGCGAGAGAGGTTAAATTATCAACAATACAACAATATACAGGACAGCATTTAGAGGAATTGAAGGAATATGGTAAAAATCATCCCAAAATAGTTTCAAAAATGGAATGCGAAGTATATTTGGAAGAAAAATAAAAATTTACATAGCCGATTGGTTCAATCGAGAATCAGTCGGCTTTTTTCATACTCATTTTTATACATAGCCAGTCTTGTAAAACGGATTGGCTATTAAATTTTTCAAGGAAGGAGGAAGCCATATGACTAAGTGTAAAGTAATCGCCCTTGCAAATCAGAAGGGAGGAACAGCCAAGACCACAACAACATTAAATCTGGGAATCGGTCTTGCACATCAGGGACGAAAAGTATTATTGGTCGATGCTGATCCACAGGGAGATTTAACAACTGCATTGGGTTGGATAAATGCAGATAGTCTTCCGATTACATTGGAAACACAAATGAAGAAGATATTACAAGACGAACCGTTTGTGTATAATGAAGGCATTTTGCACCATGAAGAAGGAGTAGACATTATTCCAACCAATATCGAGCTATCGGGCATGGAAATCTCACTGGTAAATGCAATGAGCAGAGAGCAGACACTAAAGCTGTATCTGGCAGATTTGAAAAAAGATTATGATTATATCCTGATTGATTGTATGCCTAGCTTGGGGATGTTGACTATCAATGCATTAGCTGCCGCAGACAGTGTAATTGTTCCAGTTCAGGCTCATTATCTTCCATTAAAGGGGATGACGCAGTTAATGAAAACAATTGGTAAGGTACAAAGACAGCTAAATCCCAATCTGAAGATTGATGGAGTATTACTGACGCTTGCAGATATGCGGACAAAACTTGCCAAGACAACAGAGGATAGAAGTACCATGGACATTTAAACAATCAAAAGAAGAAATTGCATTAACCCAGGAAGAACAGGACAATTTCCTGAGTGAGATGGAGGATAGCTGGTATAAAGAAATGTTTTATTTCATGTGTCTGACAGGTGTCCGAGTTGGAGAACTTGGTGGAATGAAATGGAGCGATATAGATTTTAAAAAGAAAGTAGTTCACGTCAGACGTTCCTTATATAAAAGCAGGTTGTCACCAGAGAAAATTGCAGAAAAAGCAGAAGTTTATTTTTGCTTTTCTAATCATGCCAAAATTGTAATGACTAATAATATTGCATATATAGGTTCATCAAATTTTTCAGAAGAAAGTGCAGATAATTTTGAATCTGGTTTTATAAGTAAGGATGCAGATTTCATTGAATTTTTAGAAGAGGAAATTTTCCCTTGGATTATTGAAAGTTCAAGTGAATATAAAACAGATGAAGAGATTCTGTTTTTGGAATTGGCTATTAGGAAAAGCATAGCAATGTTTGAAGAAATGTATGAGGAATATTTACAAACCTTTTATTTGCTATCTGATCATAGAGGAATTGAAAGATGGTATTACAATACAACAGATGCGACATTATCTATAAAAGAAATGGAAAAGACAGAAGAGATATGTTACCAATATGTAGATTTGCTGAAAAATGTCAATAAGATTTTTAATATGCGAGTATTTTCAAAAGAAGGAATCAATAATTTAGATGACGTAATAGAAAAGGTAGAAAATATCATTGCAAATATTAAGAACTTGTTTTGTGGGAATATTGAAGAATTGGCAAAATATGATGGACAGGGCATTGTAGATGAATACATTAATCAACATTATGCAGATGCATATGATGAAAATTTAGAGTATTATATCGAGCATGCAATAGATATTGCAAATGAGGCATTTGCAGAGTTAGCTGAAGATGCAAAAGATGAGGCGGACAATTTACTGGAAGAAATTAAAAATTTAGGAGAGATATCTAAAACAGTTTTGATGCTATTTAAGAGATTACCATTAGAGAAAATAAAAATTGATAATACAAAAAAATAATTCATACTAGCCAGTTTCATAAAAAGCTACAGGAAAACAATTTGCAGAATCAGAAATATGATAAAGTGTTGAGCTTGTCAAGGAGAACAAACCATGTTAAGCTGTTATAAACAAATAGGAGAAGATAGAAAAAGAAAGGGGAGATGGCGTGAAAAATAAGAATACAAAAGACCTGGATTTTGAGCGGAAACATAAAGAAGATTTACAACGTATTCGGAGGTTCAGACTATTAGATGATGATTTCATGAGTAAAGTGTTTGAAGATAAAGATTGCACGGAATTTTTACTTCAGATTATTTTAAATAGAACAGATTTAAAGGTACTGCGCGTACATGGGCAGTATGATATCAGAAACCTGCAGGGACGATCAGTAAGACTGGATATACTGGCAGTAGATACAGAGGAAAGAGTTTATAATATTGAGATTCAGAGAAGCGATAAAGGTGCAGTGGTAAAAAGAGCAAGGTATAACAGCAGTCTTATAGATGCAAATATCACGGAACCGGGTGAAAAATATGAAAATTTGTGCGAATCCTATATTATATTTATTACAGAAAATGATATAATGAAAGCAGGATTACCAATCTATCATGTTGACCGGATTGTCAAGGAGACGGGTGAATTGTTTGGTGATGAATCACATATTATCTATGTGAACTCACAAATCAAAGATGAGTCAGCATTGGGAAAACTGATGCACGATTTTTCCTGTACAGATGCAAAAGATATGAATTATAAAATTTTGGCAGACCGGGTTCGATATTTCAAAGAAGATGAGAAGGGAGTTGCGACTATGTGTAGAGCAATGGAAGAAATGAGAAATGAAACAGCTCATGAGAAAGCAGTTCAGATTGCAAAACGCATGTTAAAATCTGGGAAGCTTTCATATGAAGAGATAGCAGAATTTGCAGAGCTGACAGTAGAAGAAGTCAAAGCTCTGGATGAAAAAGTGATTGCTTAGCATGAAAATGCTACAAACCGGGTGGCTTTTTAAAGAAGAGTTATCCGGTTACTTTTATGTCTAAATATAAAAACCATAATGATTTATTCCCCATTGAAACGATATTCTAAATATGATAAATTGAATAATAAACAAAAGAATGGGGGCTACAAATGAGAACAGAAGCAAAAGAAAGCATCAAAAAAATCCTTGTCATATGTTTCGCATCCTTTTTAATGGCATTGAACATCAAATCCTTTGTCAGAACCGGAGGACTCTATCCGGGAGGGGCGACCGGTCTGGCACTTTTAATACAAAGAGCAGCGGACATGTTTTTACATATTACCATTCCATATACCATTGTCAACATACTGCTCAATGCGATACCGGTGTATATCGGTTTTCGATTCATTGGTAAAAAATTCACAATGTATTCCTGTCTGATGATCGTGCTGACAAGTGTCCTGACCGATATCATACCGGGCTATGCGATCACCTATGATACGTTGCTCATCAGTATTTTCGGTGGACTGATCAATGGATTTGTCATTGGACTCTGTCTGCATATGAATGCAACAACAGGAGGAACGGATTTTATTGCAATCTATCTTTCGGAGAAAAAAGAGATCGATTCGTGGAATGTGGTTTTAGGGATCAATGTGGTCATTTTAGCAGTTGCAGGCATACTGTTTGGATGGGATAAGGCCCTGTACTCGATCATATTCCAGTACACATCTACACAGGTGGTGCATATTTTATATCGGAAGTACCAGCATGAAACCCTGTTTATCGTAACGAATAAGGCAACAGAAGTTTATGAAGTGATTTCAAAGATGAGTAACCATGGCGCAACCATTATGGAGGGAGAAGGCTCCTATGAACATCAGGAGAGAAAAATCGTCTATTCCGTAGTTTCCAGTGCACAGAGCAAGTCGATCATCCGCGAAGTGAAAAAAGCTGACCCACATGCATTTGTAAATGCGATCAAAACAGAGCAGATTGCAGGAAGATTCTATCAAAAGCCAAATGAATAAGTCAAACCCTGTAATATAGGTAGGAAAAATGGATTAAGATTGACTTGTCAGTCATAAAATGTTATATTTTAGGAAAATTCACATAATTTATTGCGGAGGGGACATATGAGATTTGTACCGATAGAACGAGTAGAACATGGAATGATGCTGGCAAAATCAATTTATGATTACGAAACCAGAACCTTATTGCGGGAAGGAAAGCTGTTAAGTGATGAGATCATTGTCAGGGTCAGAGAGCGGGGATACCCTGGAATCTACATAGAGGACGAATTGACAAAAGACGTTGTTATTCAGGATGCCATTACAGCCGAACTGCGTAATCATGCCGTAGAGGCATTGCAGGAGCTGGATTTAGAAGAGGCAGTAAACGTTGCAGAGAGCATCGTAAAGCAGTTGATGGAGGCAAAAACCATATCCTTAGATATGTTAGACCTCCGTACTTTTGATGATTATACATTCCGACATTCCGTCAATGTAGCGGTACTTTCCGTAGTCATCGGAATGGGAATGGGATATACCAATGAGGAATTAGTAGATCTTTGCTCCGCGGCAGTATTTCATGATCTTGGAAAAATCTCCATAGATAAGGCAATCTTAAATAAACCGGGAAAACTGACACCGGAGGAGAATGAACTTTTACGCAGTCATTCCCAGCGTTCCTATGATATGTTAAAGGAAAAATGGAATATTCCGGCAAGAGTCAAAGCGGCAGTATTGAGCCACCATGAAAATGAGGATGGAAGCGGCTATCCGAACGGTCTGACCGGAGACAAGATCCATCCGTTTGCAAAGATCATTCATGTGGCAGATGTATATGATGCACTTTCAAGTGACCGTGCATATAAAAAAGCATACACCTATTCGGAATCGTTAGAATATCTGATGGGTGGCTGTGGAACACTGTTTGATCAGCAGGTGGTCCGTGCATTTATGGATAAAGTTCCTGTATATCCAAAGGGTGTAACGGTATTGTTATCCGACGGCAGAGAGGCAATCGTAGTAGAGAATCATTTAGGAAACCCATTGCGTCCGACCGTCCGATTTTTTGATGGAAAAGATTTAAATCTGAACGATCCGTCCGTAGGAATGAATATCACGATCATCAATCAGGTCAATACACAGACGATCGATGAGCAGGAAATGATAGAGTTTGAGAAAGAGCGTAAGAGCAGAGAGATTAAGAGTATTTTAGTAGTAGATGATATGGTAACGAGTATCCGTTCCGTAAAAGCTGCATTGGACGGATTATATAAAATTATTGCCGTACGCTCCGGCAGTGAAGCCATTGAATACTTACAGAAAGCAACACCGGATCTGATCCTAATGGATATCCTTATGCCGAATATGAGTGGAATTGAGGCAGTCAGAGTGATCCGCCAGCGTTTTCCGGGAAATATACCGGTCATCTTTTTATCAAGTGCCAGTGATGTGCAGACGATACTGGAATGTAAGGATGTCAAAGCCGCAGATTATATCGTAAAACCGTTTAAGGTAAACTATATCCGGGAACGTGTTGCGGCAGTATTGGGAGAAAACGAGTAATATGGGAATGCCTTTAGTAATCAACACGATCTGTATTGTAATTATATTAATGGCAATTTACTGTCTTGCCGGAAGAAAGGAGAGCAGGGGTAGACGTATCAATATGGCGTCTATGCTGGTCTCCTTGATTTATTGCTTTTTAGTAACGGTCGGAGAACTGCTCTGTATGGACTATGTTCCGCAGCTGTTGATCATAGACCGGATGGTGTCAGATTTTGTGTTTGGGATATTGTTTATCTTTTACTACCATTACATTATCTATGTCACCGGTTTTCGCATTGACAGAAAGATCACCATAGGATTTATGAGTGCCTATGCGTTTTTCCTGCTGTTATTGCTGACAGATTCCTCTCATCACTGGTTTTACCGGAAACTGGACGTACGGACGGGAGAAAACGGCTATTTTAAATTCCAGATACAGCATGGGATCGGGTTTTATCTCTTTTATGCAGTGTTGCTGCTGACTTCTTTTTTCTGTTTTTATCTGGCGTGGAAGTATTATCAGAATACAAAAGATAACATTGGACAGATGCGGAAAAAAAGGGCACACATCCTTTTGCAGGTATCACTCCTGCCTTTGATGATCGCAATTTTATATCTGTTTGAAGGAAAGAGTATCTACAGTCCGGTCTGTATCGGAATCGGACTGTCGGCATTGTTGCTGATCCATGCCCTGAACCATTTTAATTATATGGAAGTCATTCAGAATGCAAAAGCACTGGTGGCGGACAATATGGATTTAGGACTTTTGATCTTTGACACGGAAGAGCATTTTTTAGAGGCAAACCAGTTTATGGAGAAGCATTTTCCGGAGGTCTGGGAAACGCCGGTTTTTGTCAAAGAATGTGAAGAATTTCACGATGTAATGACCGGAAAACGGTCAAAGATACTCTGGAAAGGCAGAAACTATAATTGTCAGAAGAGTGAGGTGCGGACGCAGAGCGGTGTTTTGATCGGTTATGCACTGACCGTTTATGATATCACGGATTTAGAAGAGTATAGTCATCAATTAGAAATATTAAAAGAAGAGGCAGAAAAGGCGAATGCCCAGAAAACTAAGTTTTTAACGAATGTGACGCATGAGATCCGTACCCCGATGAATACGATCCTTGGTATGAGTGAGATTGCGATCAGAAAAAATACGGCAAAAGACTTAGAAGGCCCGTTAAAGACAATTTACCGGGAAGGAGAAGGCGTATTAGAGATGGTCAACAGCCTGTTAGATGTCTCAAAGCTGGAATCGGGCACGGTTGAGCTGTCTCACGAGAAATATGAGATGGAGACACTGCTCTATGAAGTCTCAAATATGGTCTATATGAATATGCACAATCAGGACTTAGATTACCGGATTGAGATCGAAGAGGGATTTCCAAGTGCATTTTACGGAGACCGAATGCGGGTCAAAGAGATTTTCCAGAATCTTTTAGGAAATGCCATAAAATATACAGAAAGCGGAACCATTACCTTGTCCTTAGGAGGCGAACGCGAAGAGAACCGTTATAAGATCAGGCTTTCCGTTCAGGATACCGGAGTAGGGATGGATGAAACGGATGCCGAGCAGATTTTTCAGCGTTTCAAACGGACAAAAAATGCGAGAACGGAAAAAGTATTTGGAGCCGGACTGGGCTTAAACATTACGATGTCGCTTGTCAAAATGATGGGCGGGAATATTACCGTGCAGAGCCGTCTGAATGAAGGAACAACGTTTTTAGCCTATTTTTATCAGGAGATTGCAGACAGTGAAGCTTTATTCATAAAAAATATGACAAGAGAACGTGCAGTTGCATATATGGAATCAAACGGTTTTTTAGAAAAAATACAGGTCTGCTTTCCGGGAGCACATATCCTGCTTGTCGATGACATGGAATCCAATCTTAGGGTAGAGCAGGGACTGATGCAGCTTTACGGAATAGAACCGGAGATGGTATATAGTGGAAGAAAAGCATTAGAACTGGTAAAAAAACGAAAATATGATATCATCTTTTTAGATCATATGATGCCGCAGATGGATGGGATTGAAACCTTGCAGAGAATGCGTGAGTTAGAAAACGGAAAAGATACACCGATTGTTGCGATCACGGCAAATGCGGTGGCATTTACGACCGATTTTTATGAAA
>UMFK01044672.1_pt1 | contig 11011 bp, 10 predicted proteins | sample 1964981 | NCBI WGS metagenome assembly UMFK01 (sample SAMEA4836043, study PRJEB28245) | human gut metagenome | biome: gut microbiome; material: fecal sample | place: Denmark | collected 2008
TGGAGCTGGAGTCCTTGATACAGAAGGGCAGGAAAGAGATTGCAGCCTTGCAGAAGCGGGTTCGGACAGAAAAGCAGTTTAACCGCCAGCTGGAGCTGAACAACGAGGCTCGGGCGTTGAAGAAGAAGGTTGCTGAGTGGGAAAAAGAAATGAAAGATTTTTCCTGATTCTGCAAAAGTGTACGAGCTCGTACACTATATGGAAACGATGAAAAATAATTTATAAAATATAGATAATATGGATAGACCCAATAGAATGAAATTGCAGTCGGCAGATGGAGCGCAGCTGAATCTGGATGCGCTTTATCAGATTGCGCCTTCGTGCTTTACGGAGGTAGCCGAACCTGATACGGGGGGGGGTAAAACGTGTAATTAATTTTGATGTACTTCGCCAACTTCTTGGTGACAACGCAGTGGAAGATGCTCCTGAGGCATACGAGTTCAACTGGGTTGGCAAGCAGGCAGCTCGTGCCGAAGTTTTGAAGCCTATTAAGAAGACGCTGCGTCCTGTAAAGGAGGATAGTGTGGATTGGGATAATACCCAAAACCTTTATATTGAGGGTGATAATCTCGAAGTGCTTAAACTTCTCCAGAAGTCTTATCTGGGTAAGGTGAAGATGATTTATATTGATCCGCCTTACAATACAGGTAATGACTTTGTTTATCATGATGATTATTCACTATCAACAGAAGAATATGAAGAACTTGCTGGTGCATTAGATGAGTATGGAAATAAATATTTTAAGAACACTGATAGTAATGGTAAATATCATAGCGATTGGTGTTCGATGATTTATTCAAGACTTTTAGTATCTCGAAGTCTTTTATCTGATGATGGCTTTATTTTCATTTCAATAGATGATAATGAGCAGTCTAACCTAAAAAAAATATGTGACGAAGTTTTTGGAGAATCTTGTTTTGTTGGTAATATAATACGAGCAACAGGTACAACAACAGCCCAAGGAACAGACTCTTTGGGTAAATCTTTTGATTATGCTTTAATGTATGCTAAGTCCGTTAATTATGTGGTAGGTGGAATAGAACTGTCTGAAAAGGATAAATCAAGATATGATTTATCAGATGAAAGGGGGGCTTTTTCAATTTTACAGTTGAGAAGAACTGGAGGAGAAGATCGACGGGAAGATCGACCAAGTATGTATTATGGTATAAAAGCTCCAGACGGTTCTGTAGTTTTCCCCAAAGGCCCTACAGGTTATGATAGCAGATGGAGGGTCGGAGAAGAAACCTTCAAGAAGATGCTTGAAAAAAATGAAATATATTTCAAGCAAACAGATGAGGGATATAAGGTATATTATAAATTCTATCTTGAGGGGCGAACAAAAAGACCTTCAAATTTATGGAATGATATTGAGGGCAACAAAAAGGCTCAGATAGACCTTAAAGCCCTCATACCTGAAAAGGTTTTTGATACCCCTAAACCAATAGAGTTTATTCAACGGTTAGCACAAATAGGAAATGTATCAAAAAATGATATAGTATTAGATTTCTTTAGCGGGTCTGCGACAACGGGAGATGCAATATTTCGTTTAAATAGTCAAGTAGGTTCTTCTGTAAATTTCATTCTCGTGCAACTTCCTGAAATTACAGACTCGGCTTCTGAAGCATTCAAAGCTGGGTATAAAACCATTTGTGACATTGGTAAGGAACGAATCCGCCGTGCCGGCAAGAAAATCAAGGAGGAGTCTCCTTTGACCACTGCCGACCTCGATACCGGTTTCCGTGTCTTCCGTCTCGATGAAGGCAATTACGAGGATGTAAAGCGTTCTCCAAAGGATTTCAAGCAAGACCAGCTCGACCTGTTCCTGAATAATATCAAGACCGACAGAAACGACCTCGACCTGCTCTTTGGATGCATGCTCGACTGGGGTGTTCAGCTCTCTCTGCCTATGACCCAGGAAGTGGTGGATGGCAAGACCATCTATACCGTGAACGACGGCGACCTGGTGGCCTGCTTTGCCGAGAACGTATCAGAAGACGTAGTAAAAGCCATGGCAGAAAAGATGCCTTTGCGTGTCATTTTCCGTGACAGCTGTTTTGCTCAGGATGCCGACAAGATTAATATCTACGAGACCTTCAAGCAGAAGCTGGATTGGAGCGACCAGGAAGTAGTGAAGAATATTAGAGTGATTTAAGCCTATGAAACTCAGATATAAACATCAACGCTTCCAAACCGAAGCGGCGCTGGCTGTGGCTAATGCCTTTACAGGTCAGCCCAAAAGCGACGGACAGAGCGACCATATCGTGGACCAGGGAGTTCATCAAGACCTCTTTGTAGTAAAAGGCTTTGGCAACAAGAACGTCATCCTCGCACCCGAAGCCGTCTGCGAGAATGTAAGAGCCATACAGACAGAACAGGGTCTGAAACCTGTTGAACAGCTGCAGCAGCTGCAAGGCGTAGGTACCGCCCTCACCATCGAAATGGAGACGGGTACGGGTAAGACCTATACCTACATCAAGACCATGTATGAACTGAATGCCCGCTATGGCTGGACCAAGTTTGTGGTGGTGGTGCCAAGCATCGCCATCCGAGAAGGCGTATTGAAGAGCTTTGAGAGCATGCAGGAGCATTTTGCCCAGGAATACGGCAAGCGCATGCAATACTTTATGTATAACTCCAAGCAGCTCAGTAAGATAGATGCCTTTGCCAGCGATGCAGGCATGCACGTGATGATTATCAATACCCAGGCATTCAACGCATCTATGGATGAGGAGAAGTCAACCGATAAGATGGAGAAAGGCAAGTTGAAGAAAGCTGATAAGGCAGCCCGCATCATCTTCGAACGACGTGATGAGTTCGGCTCCCGCCGTCCTATCGACGTATTGGCACAGACCCATCCTATCATGATTATCGATGAACCTCAGTCGGTATTGGGTGTGGACAAGAAAAACAAGACCCGTAAGGGTATTGCCATGTTCAAGCCGCTCTTTACCCTTCTGTATAGCGCCACTCACCGCAAGGGTGATATATATAATATGGTGTATAAGCTGGATGCCATCGATGCCTACAACCAGAAACTGGTGAAGAAGATTGAAGTGAAGGGTATCAGACAGATAGGCAGTACCGCCACCAACGGCTACGTCTATCTGGAAGAAATCGTCATCGGCAAGGGCAGTCCGCAGGCTCGCATCAGCTTAGACATCAAGACGCAGACCGGAACGAAACAGGTAAGCAAACTCGTGGATGAGCGCTTCAACCTGAAGGAACAGAGTGGGGGACTTGCCGAGTATGACAACAACTTCATCGTAGAACGCATAGACGGCAGGCAGGGAATCGTCCGCTTCCTCAACGGCTTGACTCTCCATGAAGGCGATGCCGTGGGCAGTGTGAACGAAGACTATATACGTCGTATTCAGATTCGTGAAACTATCCGCACCCATCTGGAGCGTGAGCGCCAGCTGTTCAGTCAGCATATCAAGGTGCTCAGTCTGTTCTTCATCGACCATGTGGATAGCTACCGCCTCTATGAAGGCGAGGATAGCAAGGGTAAGTTTGCCAAGATGTTTGAGGAAGAATATACCCGAGTGCTTTCAGAAATGCTGCCATCGTTTACGGATGAAGCCTATCTGCGCTATCTTTCAGACCCTCGCAATGCGGCATCCAAGGTGCATCAGGGCTACTTCTCCATGGATAAGAAGGGCAAGGCGGTGGAATCGAAGGAAAAGCAGGGAGAGAACGAAGAGCGTGCCTTCGACCTGATTATGAAGGATAAGGAGCGTCTGCTTTCGCTCAGCGAGCCAGTACGCTTTATCTTCTCGCACTCCGCCTTGAAGGAAGGTTGGGACAACCCAAACGTGTTCCAGATCTGCACCTTGAAGAACTCGGACAATGAGACCAAGAAGCGCCAGGAAGTGGGACGAGGAATGCGCCTTTGCGTGAATCAGAAGGGAGAACGCCAGGATGCAGATGTATTGGGCGACCATGTGTTTGATACCAATATCCTCACCGTGATAGCCAGCGAGAGCTATGATGATTTCGCCAAGAAACTGCAGACGGAAATGGCTGAAGCCTGTGCCGACCGACCAATCGTTATCACCGCCCATCTTTTCGAGGGCAGGTCATATACGATGGCAGATGGAACCAATGGCAAGTTTGATGTTGATCAGGCAAGAGTTGTCTATAATGCCCTCATCCGCAAAGATTATGTGGATGATAACGGTGCTTTGACCGCTCAGTATTTTGAGGATAAGCGCAATGATACGCTCGACTTTGGTGCTGCTAATGATTGGAGGGATGGCATTATTGCAGCCCTTGATACCGTCTTTGATCCTGCGGCTGTAAGACCGGAGAATGGTAGAAAGCCTAAGCTTGCCAAGTTGCAGAAGGACAATTTTGCCAAGAAGGAGTTCCAGAATCTCTGGAAGCGCATCAATCGCCGCACCTACTATCAGGTAAGCTTTGAAACTTCTGGTCTTGTGAAGAAAGCCATCGAGGAACTTGATGAAAAGTTGAGGGTTACGGAAATCCGCATCGTGGTAGAAGGCGGTTCGATGGATGAAATCAGAGATAAGGAGTCGCTTGAAGCGGGCGTGGCAATGAATCAGGGCGATGTCCGGACCATCCATGTAACGGAAGCAGTGGGCAAGGAAGTGACATACGACCTGATAGGTCAGCTGGTAACGGCTACGGGGTTGACAAGAAAGACCATCGTGGAAATTCTGAAGGGTATCAAGCCTGAAACATTCAGCATGTTCAAGATGAATCCGGAGGAATTTATCATCAAGACCGGTCTGATTATCAACGACTGCAAGGCTCTTGCTGTTATCCAGAGTATTACATACGAGAAGCTGAATGATGAGTTCTCTACCGACATCTTTACGGTGGATGCTCTGCGAGGCAAGTTGGGCATCAATGCCATTGAATCGAAGAAATCGCTTTACGACCTCGTAGTGCTCGACAGCATGGGTGTAGAAAAGAACTTTGCCGAGTCTCTGGAACGTGAAGATGACGTGGTAGTTTATACCAAACTGCCTCGTGGTTTCTACATCAACACGCCTATGGGTAAATACAATCCCGACTGGGCTGTGGCATTCCGTGAAGGCAGCGTAAAGCATGTGTATTTTGTGGCAGAAACCAAGGGTAATGACTTGCTGAGCAGCCAAATCCGCAGTAGCGAGAAAAGCAAGATTACGTGTGCAATGCGTCACTTCGATGCCATCAGCGATGGAAGCCTCATTTACAGCGTGGTAAAGGACTATCAGTCGCTATACGATGTGGTTAGGAAATAGAAAAAGCAAAGGGGGCGAATTGTAACGTCCCCTTTGCCATTAGGCTAACAATTATGCCAGATGTCAAACAGCAGGAATGACTTCCCACATCGTCTGACACCTGTTATAATCTTCACAAGACCGTTTCCACGTCCTGCGATAAGTTCATCCAAGTATTTCTTACGTTCAAATATCATATTAGGGTACTATTTTTGATACTGGTATCATATTTTACACCGCAAAGATAGCGTTTTTATCTCGAAATACAGCATAACCAATGAAAAAACTGCGTTTAAGAAGTATAAAAATGTGACAAAGCAGTATGATAGGCTACATTTCTATTGATTCTTATAGAAGAAAGGGGATGATTGGCAATCACATCCTTTAAGGGAAGTCGTTTCAACCATACCCCTCTAAAATATCATTGGATAACTTTTGGATGCCTTCATTCATCATCTGTGATGGCATAAATTCCTTCATGCAGTCTACAATGGTGTTGAGCATCCGCTCTTTGATACAGTCTTCCCTGATGTATAGGGGTATGCAGCTGGCGTTTGCCGGAGCCGTCGTCTGCGTCATGCTGACCTTGCCGTTATGCAGACGGTTAAGATAAATAATGACTTAAGCGAAGAGCAAAAAAAAAACAAAGGCATTGACAAGCCGTCACGACCTGTCAATGCACATCTGATCCGATTGTGATTTATTCAAAAAAAGACTGTTTCCTCGTTTCTTATCTCAGTTTCTGATAGCCGTAGGATGCATTATCGCCCAACTGCTCTTCGATGCGGATAAGCTGATTGTACTTTGCCATACGGTCGGTACGGCTCATAGAACCTGTCTTGATCTGACCAGAGTTGGTTGCCACAGCGATGTCAGCGATTGTGGTATCCTCGGTTTCACCGGAACGATGTGAAGTAACGGTTGTGTAACCATGACGATGAGCCATCTCTATAGCATCCAACGTCTCGGTGAGCGAACCAATCTGGTTCACCTTGATAAGGATAGAGTTAGCCGCTCCCATCTTGATGCCCTTCTCCAGGAACTTCACGTTCGTAACAAAGAGGTCGTCGCCAACCAGCTGGCAACGGTCACCGATGGCAGCTGTAAGCTTCACCCAGTTGTCCCAATCGTTCTCGTCAAGACCGTCCTCGATGGAATCGATAGGATATTTGGTGATCAGTTCTTCCAAGAACTTTATTTGCTCTTCAGCTGTGAGTTTCTTGCCGTTAGGATCCTTCTTCTTGCCATCCTTCAGCTGGCGATAATCGTAATACCACTCACCATTCTCCTGAACAGCAAACTCGCTGGCAGCGCAGTCCATTGCAATCTTCACATCCTTTCCCGGCTCATAACCGGCATCCTTGATTGCCTGACAGATGCTCTCAAGCGCATCCTCTATGCCGTTGAGTGCAGGGGCGAAACCACCCTCGTCGCCGACAGCTGTGGAAAGTCCGCGGCTCTTCAGGAGCTTTGCCAAGGCATGGAACACTTCGGCACCCATACGGATGGCCTCCTTCTCTGTAGGAGCCCCCACCGGACGAATCATGAACTCCTGGAAAGCAATCGGCGCATCAGAGTGAGCACCACCATTGATGATGTTCATCATAGGAACGGGAAGTGTGTAAGTGTTGCAGCCACCGATGTAGCGATACAACGGGATGCGGAGATACTCGGCAGCAGCATGAGCCACTGCAAGCGATACGCCAAGAATGGCATTCGCACCCAAGTTTGATTTTGTCTTGGTGCCATCCAGCTCCAACATCTTATGGTCGATAGCACGCTGCTCTAAGGCTGAGAATCCAACCAAAGCCGGTGCAATTACGTTATTCACATTCTCTACGGCCTTTAATACCCCCTTGCCACAATAGCGGCTCTTGTCGCCATCACGAAGCTCCAAAGCCTCGTTCTCACCTGTTGAGGCTCCAGACGGAACTGATGCACGGCCTACAACGCCAGACTTTAATGACACCTCAACCTCTACTGTAGGATTGCCACGAGAATCCAAGATTTCTCTTGCATGAACTTTTTCAATAATCATAATACAATAATACTTTTAACTTTATAAAACTATATTCAAAACCGCATGAACACAACATCGTGTCGCATAAATACGGTTTCTTATTCCGAGTGCAAAAATAGTAATCATAAGAAAAATTTCCAAATTCAAAGCCTAAAAAATAGGTATTTTTTTTAGCCACGCATTGTCTTTACAGTCTTATCCCATATTTACGGACGCCTTCATTCATCATCTGTGATGGCATATTTACCTTCCTTTTCCAGAATCTCTTCCAGAAATTCAGAAGCGTCAGCCACGCAAAGAGGGCATTCGCGAAGCACCTTTCCCGTACCCACACCTTTGAGCAATTTGCATTGTGTTGCACCGTTGCGCTGCTTGAATTTATCCATAATCTGTCTCATGCCCTTGACAGACTTCGCCTTGTCTTGAGTGGCAAGACCGAGTATGATGCCTGCGCCTACGATGGCTCCGCAAGTTCCCTCCATATTACCCATACCTGCAGCAAAGGCATTGCCAGCATTCTTAATGGTTTCTTCTTCCATGCCGGCGAAGTCGTGATAGGTGCAGAGCACAGCCTGTGTGCAATTATGCGAACCACAACGCTTCTTCTCAGCTGCTATTTCTTTTCTTGTTTCCATATTATTATCTCCTTGTTATTTTAATATTCGTTTTGATTTCGACTACAAAGATAATGCTTTTATTATAGATACATAAAAGATATCAGCTATACATCAATAGATAATTTCTATCGTTAGAATATTTGGCGTGGTGAAAAATAATATATATCTTTGAGAAGTGAAACTTACACAAGATAAGATATGGAAGAAAAAATGTATTCATATAAGTATCCGCCCCCCGCTGTGACAACCGACTGTGTCATCTTCGGATTTGACGGCGCAAAGCTTAAGGTTCTGCTGATTGAACGAGGAAACGAACCATATAAAGGACTATGGGCGTTTCCTGGTGGCTTCCTGAATATGGACGAAAGCGCCGAGCAAGGTGCAAGGCGTGAACTGATGGAAGAAACGGGAATGGTGGCTGGATACATGGAGCAGTTTCATGCCTTCACTGATCCTGACCGCGATCCTCGCGAACGAGTAATCACAATAGCCTACTACGCCCTGTGCAATATTCAGGAAGTAAAGGGTGGCGATGATGCTGCAAAGGCTCAGTGGTTCAGCATCGACGAGATACCGCAGCTGGCGTTCGACCACGACTGCATGCTGCATCTTGCTCTTTCGGCGCTGCGCGAGAGACTTCATTTCCGACCCATCAGCCAACTGCTGCCCGAGAAATTCACAAAGGAAGAACAGCAACTGCTCTACGAGGCAATAATGGACGTAAAGCTCGACAGCCCCAACTTTGCCAAGAGATAGATCTGATACAAAAATGAGACATGAGACTATAGACGGATTCAGATAGTTCGTGAACAAGTTCAGTAAGTTCAGAGAAACAACTACCGATACTACAGAAACTATTTTCAAAATAACATGTTGTTCAGAAACAATATAAGGTCAAACAGAGACTGTCCACATGCAAAATCCTGCCATTTTATTTTGTGGTTTCAGTCATTTGTACTAACTTTGCAAAGTTAATATACAATATCTCGGGGTTGACTGGATTTGACAAGAAGCTACGCCTACTATTATTCAATGAAATTGAAAAGATAGAGATCGCTGTGCGTTGCGCTATCGTCAACTTTGGAACTGAAATGACAGGTAACTCTTTTTGGATGACTGATGCCAACAATTTCTCAAATCCGTCCAAGTTCAATCGCTCTATACGTCTTATAGAAGATGAACTGAACCATACAAAAGATGATTTCATCAACCATTTCAAAGAGACATATACCAATCAGTACCCACCTTCATGGATGCCTACCGAGATATTGCCATTTGGGGTAATCACCAATGTTTATTCTAACATCAAGAATAAGAAGATAAAGAAGCGTATTGCACAGTCATTTGGCTTGCAAGTTGCACCTTTTGAATCTTGGCTTACCATTATCACTGTAACAAGAAACTCATGTTGTCATCATGCACGTGTATGGAATAGGGTATTCTCTATTCGTGCTACCATGCCAATTAGAATGTCACGTTCTTGGATTACCTTGCCGACAGATCCATTGAAAGTGTACTTTGATATGTGCATCATCAAGTACATTCTTGACATCATATCTCCAAATAACGATATGCTTGATAAGATGAACAGACTTTTTGCTACGTTTTCAGCAGGATTATCAGAAAAATCCTCTAAATGCGTGTGTTTCTCGATTTTTATTTGTATTTTTGCCATGCCGTTCAGAGTTCTGCTATGCCTGTTGTCGCGACACGAAGGTTAGTAAAAATCTGGCAAGGCAAAAGCACCCGAGCAACAAACAATTGCTTAGGCGCTTATAAACAACAAACATATAGTGTTGCAGAAACGAGGAATAATATTAGCCTATGCAATACCCGCTTATATCAGAATATCTCGCTGCCATTCAAGATGCTCACGACAATCTTGATAAGCTGAACCATTTAGTGCCCGTGCTGGACAAACATGACGAGCCGTATCGTAGCAGCGGTGCGTTTGCCGTCGTGTTCAAGATGAAGGACGAGCAGACTGGGAAGTGCTACGCCCTGAAATGTTTCACCGAGGAGCAGGAAGGACGCGCGGAGGCTTATCGTCAGATAGCAGAGGAATTGGAATTTGTCGATTCGCCTTATATTACTTCCGTGAAATACCTGGAGAAGGAACTGTTTGTTGACAGCAATTGCGAAGACGACGAGTTCCCCGTGCTGCTGATGGACTGGATTGAGGGCGAAACGATGGAGACGTACATTGCCGAAAACTATACTGACAGCTATGAAATGTCGATGCTCTGCTACCGTTTCTGCAAGATGGCGGCTTGGCTTCGCTCGCAGTCTTTTGCGCATGGCGACATCAAGCCCGACAATATCATAGTGCGTCCGGATGGAACGCTCACCCTCGTTGACTACGACGGCATGTTTGTGCCGGCAATGAAAGGTCAGAAGTCGCCGACTATCGGCACCAAGGACTTCTCGCACCCTCTTCGCACCATTGACGACTTCGACGAAACCATCGACGATTTTTCCTTGGTCTCTATTGCCCTCTCGCTCAAAGCTATCTCTCTTGATTCGTCCCTGCTTCAAAGCTACGGAGCATCCGACCGTCTCCTTTTCTCTGCCACCGATTATCTCGATTTGAGCAAGAGTAAGATCTTCGCTGCCCTGCAAAGTTTATTGGCAGACGTGGAGACAAGAACCCTTCTGTCGATGTTCCTATTAGCCAGCGCCCAAAAAGACTTGTCCATGTGCTCCTTCCGATTGTTTGGGTTGCAGAAGCCGAAAGAAATGGAAGTATGGAGTACGGAGGTTACTGATGAGGATCTTAAAAATGCAGTAGAAGATGAGTATGGCGTAAAATATAGCAAGGATTGGAAAAGGTTGCTTAAAGCGCCGAGAAATTTAGATGGTGTGTATTCTATCAGAATAGGAGTGAAGGTTATTGCAAATAAAGCTTTTTGCTTTTGCGAATCTCTTGTCAACATCAACATTCCAAAAGGTATTACAAGTATTGGGAATGGGGCTTTTTCTGACTGTAAATCCCTCACTAATATCAACATCCCTAATACTGTGAAAAGTATTGGGGATGACGCTTTTGGTGGTTGTATTTAGAGCCTTATAACTAACCATAACTTACTATGATTAACCAAACATAAAACCTTGATTTTCAATACTCTTTGATTTTTAACACTTTCTGAGTG
>UMFK01048474.1_pt1 | contig 10974 bp, 10 predicted proteins | sample 1964981 | NCBI WGS metagenome assembly UMFK01 (sample SAMEA4836043, study PRJEB28245) | human gut metagenome | biome: gut microbiome; material: fecal sample | place: Denmark | collected 2008
GCGAGTAATTTTCGATTTTCGTGAAATAGTGGTAAATATGCGAACAGAGACGGAGTATATGATATATATCATTTGTAGATATGCCCCTATGCTATATATTTGTGCCAAAATTGTCGATTGGAAGCGGGTAAATGGCGAAAATGGAGGAAAAAACGAATTTTTTGAAAAAAAAGTTGCCGGAAAATTTGTGGATTCAAAAAATAGTCGTACCTTTGCAACGCTTTCGGAAGCAAACGGGTGTTTAGCTCAGCTGGTTCAGAGCATCTGCCTTACAAGCAGAGGGTCGGCGGTTCGAATCCGTCAACACCCACCCAGAGGAATCGACAGAAAAGTCAGTTCCTTTTTTTGTTTATCTACTAAACTATTTTATACTCGCGATGAGACCCAACTCAATCAAGACAATCCTAATGGCGGCGTCAGTGGCTCTGGCGTCGACAGCCGTGGCTCAGACCACCACGCTGACCCTTGACGATGCTGTGCGTATAGCCCTATCCGACAACCCAACGGTGAAGGTTGCCGACAGTGAAATCACCAAGCAGGAGTATGCCAAGAAAGGCACGCTCGCCAACCTTATGCCAACCCTCGACTTCTCAGCCGGCTACAACCGCACGTTGAAGAAGCAAGTGATGTATATGGGCGACATGAAAGGATTCGGCGGCTCTTCGGAAGGCACGGAGGGAGCGGAAGGCACGGAAGCCGCGTCGGCGATGCGCGACGGCATCAAGGTGGGTATGGACAATACGTGGTCGGCAGGCTTTGCGCTCTCGTTGCCACTTGTCAACGCCCAACTGTGGAAACAGCTGAGCATCTCTGCCGATGATGTTGAACTTGCGGTGGAAAAGTCGCGACAGTCGCGCATCTCCATGGTGTCGCAGGTGAAGCAGGCATACTATGCCGTGATGCTCGCCGAGGCAAGCCGCGACGCACTCAAGGAGAACTATGACAACGCAAAGAAGAAATATGACGACATCAACCAGAAATACCAGCAGGGACTGTCGTCGGAATACGACCTTATCCGCGCCGACGTCGCGGTGAAAAATGTGGAGCCAAGTCTGTTTGACGCCGAAAATTCCATTGTGCTTGCCAAATGGCGTCTGAAAGCGCTTATCGGAGTGGATCTCGACATGAGCATCGATTGCACGGGGTCGCTCAACGACTATACCGACCTCCTTTATGACGGCTATATGAAGGTAGACACCACGATGCTTGCCCAAAACTCATTGTTGCGGCAAATCGACCTGCAGCAGCGGCAGCTGCTCAAGTCGCGCGACGTGGCGAAGTCCGCTTATTATCCGACGCTCAACCTGTCGTTCGCATACCAATGGAACGCGATGGCAAACGATTTCCGCTTCAAGGACTATCGTTGGAATCCGTATTCAACGCTCGGACTGTCGCTCAACATCCCGATTTTTTCCGGCGGACGCCGCTACAACTCGTTGAAGCAGACAAAAGTGCAGATTGACCAACTTGCCCTCACGCGCCTCGACACCGAGCGCAACCTGATGGTGGGCGTGCGCCAGAGCGTCGACAAGATGCGCACAGGCATACGCCAGTATGAGTCGGCATGTAAAAGTGTCGACCAGGCGCGCAAGGGCTACGACATCGCCGTGAAGCGCTACGACACCGGTGCCGGCACGCTGCTCGAGGTCAACGATTCGCAGCTGGCACTCACACAGTCGCAACTCAACCGCAGCCAGGCGGTCTACTCATATCTTGTGGCGCAGGCGCAGCTTGACGAGACTCTCGGCACGGAATACACTTACGAAAAATAAAACAGAACCCCAATGAATATCAAGACACTCAACAAGATTGCCATGACAATGGCTGTCGCCATCGCCGCTACGGCATGCTCCGGCGGCGACAAAGCCAAAGAGGAAAAGAAAGCCGCCGACGGCACAATGAATGTGGAGGTGGCAAAAACAGACTACCGCGAGGTGGACCAGGTCAATTCGTTCACAGGCACCGTGGAAGCCAACGTGACAAACAACATCGCCCCGCAGTCGCCTATGCGCATACGCAAGGTGTATGTGGAGGTGGGACAGCACGTGTCGGCAGGACAAAAACTTGCCGATATGGATCCGGCAAACCTCGACCAGGTGCGCCTGCAGATGGAAAACAACCATCTTGAGTTCAAGCGTGTGGACGAGCTGTTTAAAATCGGCGGATGCTCAAAGTCGGAATGGGACGCCAAAAAGATGGCATACGACATCTCGCGCCGCAACTATGAGAACCTTGCCGAGAACACGCGTCTCATCAGTCCCATCAGCGGCGTCGTGTCGCAGCGCAACTACGACAGCGGCGACATGTACAGCGGAGCCAGCCCGATTTTTGTGGTGGAGAAAATCCGCCCTGTCAAGATGAAGGTCAACGTCTCGGAGTCGCTCTTCACCAAGATAAAGAAAGGCATGAACGTAGACTTCACTCTCGATGTCTACGGCGACGAGGTGTTTACCGGCAAGGTCAATATCGTTTATCCGACCATTGACCCGTCGACCCGCACATTCACCGTTGAGCTTCTGATTGCCAATGCCGACGAGCGTGTGCGCCCGGGAATGTATGCCCGTGTCACTATTAATCACGGACGCGCCAAGCACGTTGTGGTGCCCGACCGCGCCGTGCAGAAACTTGTAGGCTCTGGCGACCGCTATGTGTATGTTGTCAAGGGCGACAAGGCAGAGTACCGCAAAGTGGAGCTCGGACAGCGTCTCGACACCGAATATGAAATCCTCAGCGGAGTGAATCCCGGCGAAACGGTTGTCGTGGCTGGGCAGTCGCGCCTGAAAAACGGCGCCAAAGTGAAGATTGTGAAGAAATAACAAAAGGATTGCCCTATGAGTATATATCAGACAGCCGTCAAGCGGCCAATCACAACAATCCTGATTTTCCTCGGCATCGCCATCTTCGGACTGTTCTCGTTGACGCGGTTGAGCATTGACCTCTATCCCGACATCGAGACCAACTCCATCATGGTGATGACCACCTATTCAGGTGCGAGCGCGGAGGACATAGAAACCAATGTCACGCGTCCGCTGGAAAATATGCTTAACGGCGTGAGCGACTTGAAGCACATCACATCGCAGTCGAAGGAAAACATCTCCATCATCACGCTGACGTTTGAATACGGCATCGACATCGATGTGGCAACCAACGACGTGCGCGACAAGCTCGACCGCGTCACCACGCTCCCCGACGGAGCGCAGAAGCCTATTCTGTTCAAGTTCGGCACCGACGATATCCCTATCCTCATCCTTTCCGTGTCGGCAAAGGAGAGCATGACGGGATTGTATAAGATTCTCGACGACCAGGTGGCAACGCCGCTGGCACGCGTGTCGGGCGTGGGCTCGGTCTCGATTTCCGGTATCCCCGACCGTGAGATACAGGTGCTTTGCGACCCTTACAAACTCGATGCCTATGGCATTTCGATAGAGCAGATAAGCCAAGTGCTTGCCGCCGAGAATCTCAATGTGCCGGCGGGCACAATCGACATCGGCTCGAATGTCTACTCAATGCGTGTGCAAAAAGAGTTTGCCGACGTCAACGAGATGCTCGACCTCGTGGTGGGCACCTACAGCGGAACGCCAGTCTATCTGCGCGACGTGGCGCATATCGACGATGCGCCGCAGGAGCGCGCCCAGGAGGCGTATACCAACGGCGAACTTGGCGGCATGATTATCGTTCAGAAGCAGTCGGGAGCCAACTCTGTCGAGATTTCCAAGGCTGTTAAAGCCCGTCTGACACAGATAGCGAAAAACCTTCCGAGCGATGTGCATATCGGCTTGATTGTCGACACGTCCGACTATATCATCAACACGATAGAATCGCTGAAGCACACCATCCTCATCACGATGCTCATTGTCAGCTTTGTGGTGCTGCTGTTCCTCGGACGTTGGCGCGCCACGTTTGTGATTGTGCTCACAATCCCAATCTCGCTGCTTTCGGCGCTCATCTATCTGCTTGCCACCGGCAACACGATGAACATCATCTCGATGAGTGCGCTCTCGATAGCCATCGGTATGGTGGTCGACAACGCCATAGTGGTGCTTGAGAACATCACCACCCACATCGAGCGCGGCAGCCGTCCGCGCCAGGCGGCGATGTTTGCCACCAACGAGGTTGCAATCTCCGTAATCGCCTCCACGCTCACCACCATTGCCGTGTTCCTGCCGCTGACCATGATCAGCGGTATGGCAGGAATCATGTTCAAGCAGTTGGGATGGATGGTGACAATCATCCTGTCGGTATCGACCATCGGCGCCATCACACTGACACCGACGCTCTGCTCGTTGATGCTGCGTCTTGACAAGAAATACAACCTGTTCCAGAAAATGGTGTCAAACCCGTTTGACGCATTCCTGAAAAAGGTGACCGACGGCTATGCCGCGCTTCTCCGCACAGCCTTGCGCCATCGCTGGGCGACGCTTGCCATCATCGTAGGCTTGTTTGTCGCGTCGATAGTGGTGCTGATGCCGCATATAAAGACGGAGTTCTTCCCGCAGCAGGACAACTCGCGAATCGGCATCACCGTGAAGCTGCCCGCCGGCACGCGTCAGGAAACGACGCGCGCTCTTGGCTTCCGCATCTATGAGCAGCTGAAAAGCAACTGTCCGGAGGTGACTACGGTAAGTTTCTCAGAGGGACAGGCCGGCGAGGACAACATCTTCGGCAGTATGCAGGACAACGGCAACAACATTCTGCAATACAACATCAGCACCGTGCGCTCGACGGAGCGCGAGCGGTCGCTCAGCGAGATATGCGATGCTATCCGCCACGACCTGAACCAGTATCCTGAAATCCGCACGTTCAACGTTGCCGCCGGCGGCGGTGGCGGCGGAATCGGCGGCGAGGCGGCGGTGGAGATTGAAATCTATGGCTACGACTTCACTACGTCCGACCGCATTGCCTCCGACGTGTCGGCAAAGATGCTCAGCGAGGACTGCTGCTCGCAGGTGAGCATCAGCCGCGACGAGTATACTCCCGAATACCGCGTCGACTTCGACCGCCAGAAGCTCGCCCTCAACGGACTTAACATGCAGACAGCCGCTTCCTATCTCCGCAACCGCGTGACAGGCAGCGCGCTGACAAACTATCGCGAGGACGGCGACGAATATAAAATCCGTGTGCGCTACGACAAGAAGTTCCGCCAGTCGGTTGAGGACATCGAGAACATAACCATCTACAACAGTCAAGGCAAGGGCATCAAAATACGCGACCTCGGCAAGGTGGTCGAGTCGCAGACACCGCCAACCATCGAGCGTCGCGACCGCGAGCGCGTAATCACGGTGAAATGCATCGTGGCCAAAGGCTACGCTCTCTCTGATGTGGTCAAGGCAGCCAACAAGACGATGGGCGAGATAGACATGCCTGCCGACTTCACATGGCAGTTCGGCGGAACGTTTGAAGACCAGCAGGACACATTCACCGATATGATAATGCTCATGGCATTGATCATCGTGCTCGTGTTCATCATCATGGCATCGCAGTTTGAGTCGTTGACCTATCCGTTTGTCATCATGTTCTCAATCCCGTTTGCGTTGACCGGCGTGCTGATGGGACTCTTTGTCACAGGCACACCACTCAGCATCATGGCGATGCTCGGCTTGCTGATGCTTATCGGTATTGTGGTCAACAACGGTATTGTGCTTATCGACTATATCATGCTCTGCCGTGAGCGCGGCCTCGGTCTCGTCAACGCCATCGTGATTTCCGGACGCTCGCGTCTGCGCCCGATTCTTATGACCACCCTCACCACCGTCATCGGTATGATTCCTATGGCAGTGGGCAAGGGCGAAGGTTCCGAGATGTGGCGCGCCCTCGGTATGTCGGTGGCATGGGGATTGTCGTTCTCCACGCTCATCACCCTCATCATTATCCCGACGCTCTATAGCGTGTTTGCCCGCATCGGCATCAAGCGTGCCCGCAAAAAAGAGTTGAAAACGTTAAAGAAATAAGACAATGAAAGCAGTATTTATAGCATACAACCAAGCGCACGAAGACGATGTGCTGACAGCGATGCGCGAACTCGACATCAAAGGATTCACCGGATGGCCGTCGCTCGTCGGGGCTGGACAGCGCGGCGGAGAGCCCCACCTCGGCAGCCATGCGTGGCCAACGCTTAACGGGGCGTTGCTCACTGTGATTGACGACAGCAAGGTGGACACGTTGCTCGTCCGTTTGCGCGACATCGACGCGGCAAGCCCGCAGCTTGGACTGCGAGCCTTCACCTGGGCGGTGGAGCAGGCAATCTAAATGATTCAGAAAACAGCGCGCTGAAAAGTGGGCCAAAAAAACGGCATTCCGGACGTTCAACGTCCGGAATGCCGTTCCGCTTTTACGTCACCGGAAAATGGCAATTGGTCACGGCATTGTTTTATATTTGTGCTGGCTAAGAGGGGATTGCCAAAAACAACGCAGATATGTTGCATAACATATCTTATTTGTTTCACGTGTTCAAAAGATTACTTAATTTAGCAAAAAATAAGTAACTTTATGAGGCTGCAGAAAATATCTATTTTTTACCTTGTTGCCTTTTTTGCTTTGCTGCCTTCAATAGGCAATATTTGGTCTGGCGAGAACTCTCTCGACCTCTACGACAGCCACGCCCGCTTTTACGACTCTATGATCGGCAGGACAACATCCCAAGACCCCCTTGCTGAAAAAGACTACCACCACAGTCCCTACCTCTGGTGCGCAGCCAACCCGATAAAATTCATTGATAAAAATGGAATGTATTTAAAGGGTATTGATGGAAACCCTGTGTTTTTTGATAAGAAAAGAGGATGGACATCAAATGCCACCCCAAGTATTGCTAAAATTGGTGGCGCTATGATGAGAACCAAACAAGGAAAGAAAATTTTATCCCGAATGATGAAAACTGACTATCCAATCACCCTGCTTATCGACAGGACTTCTACTAGTAATAGAATGGGCGGAATTACCGCAGGAGAGACTTATTCAGATTACACATTTGATGACAACGCAAAGGCTCAATATTTTAAAGAAGTGGTTATTGTAATTTATGAGAAAGTTATAAAAGGCAACATGCAAAATGAAGAATTTTACAGAGATTCTGGCTTTTCAACATCGGATATAATTGGTACTGTAGCAGCACATGAGGGTGAGCACGGGACAAACAAAAAGGCCAATAGTGGTTTCGTGTCAGAGGAAGAAGCCGAGACTAAAGCTCTCAATAGTGAGAAGAAAGCTATAGATGATTTGAAAAAACGAAATAAAAAGGCATCAAGATGAAATTATTTTTTGTTTTACTATTTACAGTTGCGTGCAACTTTTATTTTGAAGCAGCAACCAAAGAAACGCTTGAAATTTTTGATATTATTTCATCATTGGAATATAGCCACTCTTATCCTTTAACTTATAAAGATGTAGAGCCAGTCACAGGTGACACAACTTGTTTGATTATTTCTGATGGAGCTGAATTTTTAGCAACTCCACAAAATCAACGTTTTTGGATTCGTGATTTAAAGACTGGAAAATATTGGAAAAAGGATAATCATGATTTTGATTTGAACTTTGGGCTTTATTCAGCATGTAATAGAAGAATATCACATGGAAGGACATATATTATTGTAATTTACAAAGGCGTTATTACGGTGTATGATTGGCATGATAGTATGGTTTTTGTGTCTATTGATAAAATTTTAAAAGAATTAAAGTATTCTCCTTTAGATAGATTGAAAACTTTAGAAAATGTCTTAAATGCCAAAATATCCACTCATATTTTTGAACAACCATTAATACAGAAAAAAATAAATCTGCGTTAAAATATTAAATATGACCACTTCTCCAAGCAGGCAGATCCCAGATTTGTTGAGCCGGATATTTCAGTTGACAAAAATACTGGAATTTTACTTTTTAACGATAAAGAAAAAGAAAGTGTATTGAAATGGAATCATTACCATATATTGTAATCGTCTATATGTTAGCACAGTCCTCTTGTACCCCGAAATTATTAAAAGAATATGCTGGATCGCCTCGTACCTTTTACGAAAAAGATACAGCAGAATTGAAATTAGATATTGACAGTGTGAAACAATATAGCCGTGTATTAAGTTTTTTTGGGGTCAAGAACAATGAAAAATATTGTATTTTCATTGATAATGAAAAGTGTGGCCAAAACTTTAATAAGAGCCGATTTTATGGAATAGTGAGCGCTGTTCGGCGTGTTCATTTTAAGCCCTATTGGTTATGGACATTATAAATATTATATGGTTTTCGGAGAAGACACAATTCCTGTAGATTTAAATATACAGTATTATGTTTGCCTAAAACAAAAATGATTGAATCAAACAAAAAGATAATTTTCAATATGGAGTGTTTAGAAAAGACTGGAGTAAAAAATAATAACGGCTTTTTCAGAATCTCAGTAGCTGTTATAATGCTGTTAAGCATATTAGGGCTTAGGATGAGGGCTACCCCTCATGATACAGTAGACAGTTATAGCGAGACATTTTATGCTTTCTATGGCTTTTTCCCATATGAATTCTACTTTAGTGACAATAGAGCAAGGAGGTTAACCGTTAACTTTTATGGGAAAAACCGCTTAGTTATCGAGAACAATTCGTATGTGTTAGGCATAAAAATTGTGCGAGATAAAGATAGAGGTCTGTTCCCTTTTCGTGACACAATTTATTTTCATGTGATTGACCCTCCACAAAAAGAATTGAGTGTACGCCACAGGCAGATAATAGTTGACAGCGTTACTTCGACAAGGCATATTACTGCCTCTCAAACAGTCCCACCATACAGAGATATAAAATTTGAAGACACCAATATGGTTTTCCCGTTATTGCAAAAATCTGACACAATTTTTGTCAGCAGGAATAATCGACATTTGAGGATAAGAGATTTTGAATTTTCTGTTTACCAATACGTTACTCTGCCTAATGGAGAAGCATTAAAACAGGAGTCTGTGAAATTTCCTCCACAAGAAAGAATGCGTCCCATCATATATAAAAAGTTTTTAAAATGGGTCGAAGAAGAAAAAAGCAAGGACGATGGCTTAGTCCCTGATGAAACCATTCTGAAAATAATAGACAAATATTATGATTGGGATGCTAAATAACAGCATAAACGAGAGAATGACATTTCATAGGCAAATTCACGAATAGCTTTTGATTTATACGAAATGATTAGCAATCAACGAATAGGTGTTGAAGAGCCATCTACAATAAATGCTGAATTTTTGGGCTGGCAAGATGGAAACTCTGTGTGGAGACAAAATTTTTCAAAAGGGCCAGTGCCAATTGATTGGTGAAATATAAAAAACGAATAAATGATGAAAAAAGGATGTATGTTTAACAAAAAAAACAAAGTAAGTGAGACCATGATATGCAGATATATATACATCACCCTCACCTTGATAGTCGGATTGAACGTTATTGCTTTTCCTTGCCTTTCGTTATTCCCATTCCAATGGGCGTTAATATTAGGAGCATTATTTATCAATACCTTTACAAACAAAATGCCACTAAAATGCATCACAGTGATAATCATACTACTATCGTCAGTGGCGGTGTTCTTTATGGATATAGTAGGAAGTCTGTTTTTCAATCAAAATGTTTGGTTATTATCTTCTTTATCTTTTTTTTCGATTCTGAATATGTTGGTTAGCGTGAAAATCTTGATTGATATGTTGACTATTTTGTCACTAAAATAACTAAAATCCCTCAATATAAACGAAACGATTTTCAAGCCTTATGACTTCGTCTCTCAAAAAACAACATTATGTATCTTTGCATACCCTCATTTTGGGGTATGCAAAAGGATTCCTTGGAAATCAGCCAGATGAGTCCACAGTAGTGCTGGATACATATGGTAAAAACATTTTTTATAACCCCACAATTTTAATACAAACATTGACATCATATTAATATGAAGAAACTATTTATATTCTTATTTATGTCTATGAGTATGAGCTTATATGCCATAGACAGCTGGGCGGATATCAATGCAGAAATCCGATTGAATGAACGAAAACTTTCAGAAGGAAACGAAACTATCTTATCAGAATTGTATTTGATGAGGGAAAAATCGAATGTGCCCGACCACATCAAAATACACTCAAACGATACTGTTTATATAGTAGAGTATGTAAATTTATTTGAGCGCACTCTTGATTTTTGGAAGAATAAAGATTACAAACAGGAATATTGGTCGGCCCTTTATAAATATAAACAAGAGAAAGGGGAAAAAGACATAATAGTAGAACGGAACTATATTGAATGGCAACATCTGTGTCCTTGTGACCAAAGACGCTTTGACCTATGTGCAAGAATGGATGTTGATAGGTTGCATTTGGAATCTGAAAAGCAAAAGAATTCAATGATATCAGAAAACCCAACAGCATTTACGTTTTTGACGCAAATAATTTTCGAGTCAAATGGCAAGAGCAAAATTACCACAATCAAATTTGATGGTTATGAAGGTATGTTTTAGCGCTGCCACCGCCGGTGTGCAGCCACTTAAATACGGTGCAAAAGAACTCGACCGCGAGAACGGTCTCGACCTCTACGACAGCCACGCCCGCTTCTACGACTCTATGATCGGCCGGACAACATCCCAAGACCCCCTTGCTGAAAAATACAGCGGTGTCAGTCCTTACCTCTGGTGCGCAGGAAATCCAATACGAAATATAGATGAAGGTGGCGACAGTATTGCTGTGCTATATCTCCATGGGTTAGTGGGGCACTTGGCTTTACTAATCCAAAAAAATGATGGAAAATGGGCTTATTATTCCATGAATGGAACCAATGTTTATAAATTGACAAGTGGTGTTTTTGGAGGGAAAAATTATCATGATTTAGGAACAAAAACATTTGACAGTCCTATGGCTTTCTTGAATAGCTTCTACAATCAAGAAGGCAAAAATAAACGTGACATACAGGATGACAAAGTCAATAATTATGGCTATGAGGAAGCATATGTGATTCCAACAACACGAAATCAAGATAAAAAGAT
>UMFK01074242.1_pt1 | contig 10864 bp, 10 predicted proteins | sample 1964981 | NCBI WGS metagenome assembly UMFK01 (sample SAMEA4836043, study PRJEB28245) | human gut metagenome | biome: gut microbiome; material: fecal sample | place: Denmark | collected 2008
AGGGGAATTTTCCCCTGACAAGCCGTATAAAGTATTACGATTTTCCATAATCGTAATACTTTATACCGTGCTTGTGAAAATTGATCGGGCGTTCCACGCCCTCACTTGTATTTCGCCGTTTCACGGCTGTTTTTCACGCTCCTGCGTGTTTGGAGCTATGCGACTTTCTCTCTGTTCCGCACGGCTCTGAGAGTATTTTACTGGGCTTCGGCGCAGTTATGATGCTGGGTTGGCGGCAGTCTGGTGAAACTATTTCCCCGGCTCTCCCTGAGCCGATTTTGAATGTCGATATGCTTATCGTTACATTCAAATTTCTGCCCTGCCTGACCGCCCATGAAAAACACCCCTCACTTATCTACCGTGAAATTTGAGGCTCCGGGCATGATTTTCTGAAAAGTTTACAATTTGTTCATGGCAATTCTCCCTCTTGCATAGTTTAAACACGAGATTTCTGTTGATGATGACGGTGATTTTGGAGGGGTATTTCTCGGAAATGGGATTGCATTTTCGGGGGCGGTGTGATATAATGTGGGAGGGAGAACAAGCACTTATTTTGAACTTTGTAACAGGAGGCATAATATGAATTATCCGATACCAACACATTTAAAATCAATTTTTAGGGTTAATGAAAGAGATACAGACTCTTCCAATTTAAGTGGAAGTATCGTTTGCGATTGCGGATGTGTATTTTTTTCAATCTTACACAATGAGAATCGCCAGTATAATGACAAATTGATTTATAGTGAGCAAGACGGTCTGAAGGTTGTGGCGATATGTAATAACTGCCATAAGAAACACCTGTTATTTGATGAAGCAACACAAGGATATAATGGATTGGTATGTGGTGATTTTAAAACAGCACCTGACGATAGCCTTACAGATTTAATCTGTCACAAGTGCGGTTCAACTGTTTTTTCAATTACTATGGATATTGAAATAGAGGATAAAGAGCAATTCATTGAGGAATGTGTGAATGAATATCCTGATAGATTTTCTCCGGATGACTACATAAACTCTTTCGATTGGATAACCATAAATGTATGTTGCCAAAAGTGTTCAAAACGAATTGAATGGATTAGTTTGGAACTATCATAAATCTACTACAAGCTGCGAAGCATTACGCTCCGCAGCTTTTTTATTTTCCCCATAACAATTTCACGATAAGAAAAGTTTTATGGCGCACTCAACTTCATGCGCACTGCGAATAGACTTTCACCCCGAAAGTGCGCTATAATTTTAGTATGGGGCTGAGTAGTTCGGCACGACTAAAATTCAGAATGGTGGTGATGATATGGCTACGACTTCTATCGCTGACAAGCTGGCGAAGCTCGAAAAGAAGATTGCCAAGCGACAGGCAACGATCGCAGAGGAACAGGCACAGCTCGACAAGGAAATGGAGGAGTACAACAAGCTCTACCTGACGGCTCTTGCAAGCAAGTTTAAGCTGAGTGGCAAAGACCTGTTCTCTGCTATTGAGCGTGAACATGAACAGCTTGAAAAGCTCCGTGAGGGTGAGCAGTCTGATGATGATGCGGACAGTAATTCCTCGGTCACGGACGATGAGGAAAAGCAGGACGATACTGCCGTCAAGCACAGCAGTTTTCCCCGTAATAACATGAGCGAGGGGGCATTGAATGAGTGATTATATCTATCATATCGGTAACGATTATGATTGTATCAATAAAGAATATGTTATCCTGTCCACGGATAAGGGACAGCAGATAACTGTTGCCCTCGCTGCAAGCGGAGTGCCTTTCAAGGGGCGCTATGATAATGAAACTATCTTCTTCGATTATGACCGCAATTACAAAGAGTCCGTTGATGAAATTATCGCAAAATTCACCTCGGACGATTATGCTGAACAGCGCAGGGAGATAGCGGAGCATAAGGGCGATGACTGCCTTTATTTCCTGCCTGCTGTCGCTAAAATACTGCGTATGACAGAGGGTACGCTCCGCCGCAGACCTCTTGACATTCAGCTTGCCGTCTGCAAGCGTTATGTCGATAACTGGTACTGCGATACTTACACGATCCAGCATGAGCTGAAAGATGCGATGATGCTGATTACCAAACCCGAACCTTAACATAAATGATGGCTGTGAGAGGGACGGCTGTCATCATAAGACAACAAACACAACAGAGGGGCAGATAGAAAAAGCGATCCCCTCGCTCTATAAGCGTAGAGAAAGACAAGCTAAAGGAGTAACAAGCTATGAATAATAACAACACTGGCGCAGACAGAGAGAAGGCAGTAAACGGCAAGACAATGCAGGCAATGAACGAGCAGTATAAAAACTGCAAAACCGAAAGACGTGAGTACCAGGTCGGTAAAGAGAGATGTGTTATCGTCCGGCACTTCTGCGGTGATAAAGACCTCAGTGAAGTGCTGTATCGCAACGCTTTTGAAAGAGCGTTTTCCGAAGTTATGGCGATGAATCGTACACCTCAGACAACCTGAAAAAATTTTCCATAAGTACTTGCTTTTTTCGGCATTGCGCGCTATACTATTTACTGTAATGTTGATTAAAGCTGCTTTGGAAGAAAGGAATAGTAATGATACCAAAGCAGACTGAATACAAGGTGGGAATGTATCTCCGCCTTTCAAATGAGGACGAGAGAGCCGGAGAGTCACTCTCGATTGAGAATCAGCGTAAGATTCTCAGCAACTACATCAGCGAACAGGGCTGGACGCTCTATGATGAGTACGTCGATGACGGGATTTCGGGTACTACGTTTGACCGTCCGGGTGTGCAGAGAATGCTTGACGATGCCAAGAACGGCAGGATCAATCTGATACTCTGTAAGGATCTGAGCCGTTTCGGGCGTAATTATATCCAGGTAGGTCAATACACGGACTACATATTCCCGATGTACAATATCCGTTTTATCGCACTGACCGATAATGTTGATACAGCTAATTCGGAAAGCACGGGAATGGATATGATGCCGATCATGAATGTCTTTAACGAATGGCACGCCGCCAATACTTCCAAGAAGCTGAGAGCTGTTATCAACTCAAATGCAAAAGTCGGAAAGTATCGCACAACATACTGTGCCTACGGATATTTCAAAGGCGATGATGAGAAGAACACTCCTGTTATTGATCCGCAGGCTGCACCTGTTGTCCGCCGTATCTTTGAGATGAGGGCAGAAGGCAAAAAGCCTAAACAGATTGCTGATGCACTTAATGCAGAACAGATACCAACACCTATGGACTATCTGTATCAGCGTGAAAACAAGGTAAATCCCCACGCTTCAGTACATCTCTGGAGTTCTTCGATAGTACTTCGTATTCTCGGCAATCCGATCTATATCGGTACGCTTGCACTGATGAAAACAACTACTGTGAGCTATAAGAATCACAAGAGGATACGCAAGGATTCATCTGAATGGCTTATGCGTGAAAACAATCATGAGCCTATCATTACTATGGAGCTGTGGGAAAAAGTCCGTGAGATCGAGGCTTCGGTGAGCCGTGGCAAGCGAGACAAGATCGGTGAGTTAGCTCCGCTTTCAGGACTTCTGTACTGTGATAGCTGTGGGAGCAAGATGCGTCAGGTCGGTTCAGCCAACCGCAAGTATATGGCTTATATGTGCGGTTATCATAATCGCTTCGGCAAGGGCTGTTGCACGACACATTATATCCGCCGCCCGCTGATCGAGCAGTATATCCTTATGGATATTCAGGATATGATCGAGAAAGCCACTGACGAGGAAAAGGCAAAGGAAGAATTTCTGAAACGCAAGCACGGTGTGCTTGATGCTCAGAACAGTTCCGATAAAAAGCGTATGCAGAAAGCTACAAGTCGTATTGCAGAGCTTGACAACCTGATCCAGACCGTCTATGAAGATAAGGTCATCGGTAAGATTCCCGAAGAAGTATGTATCAGCCTGCTTGAAAAGTATCAGGCTGAAAAGAAGTCTTTGCAGGCTGAGTGTGCTGAATACAAGAAACGCTCCGAAATGCAGCAGCAGGACGAAAAGGACGTTGACGAATTTATTGCCCGTCTGAAAAGCTATGCAGGAGCGACTGAGCTTACACGCCAGATGTGCCTTGACCTTATCGAATATGTGACCGTAGATGATCTCAACAAGGACGATAAGAGCCGTCCGAGAGAAATCCATATCTATTACAAGCTCATCGACAAGGAGCTTGCCGACAAACATAATGCCCTGATGTGATTATCAGGGCAATTATTTGAAAACACTTTTATATCCATTTTGTCGTTCTATAACGACCGGAGGTGTGTAAAAACTTGTGAGTGTTGAAGCTCTCGCTGCCTTGTATTCTTCGGGTGTGAGAAGCTCACGGAGCTGTTTCTGTTCGGTTTCCCAGCCGCTTGGTGCGGCTTCGCCTAAATTACCGCCTAAACTTTCAGCGGCTCTGTCTGTTGTAAATGCCTGCGGAATACCGCCCCAGCCTACATACTTTGCCATAACCGACTGTTCTTCGGGAGTTGCATAGCGGTTCTCGGCTTCAATTTTCTGCAACACCTGTATTGCTTCAACATTCGCCTTGAACTTTGATTTTGCACCGCCAGTCACAACATCATTGACATTGAAATGGTAGGTGTACGGAACACCGCTTTTCGGCTCGTTTTTTATAGCAGTTATCTTTTCGGGATCATTTACTGTTGGAGTATCCGTCTGCTGTTCCTGCGTTGGATCTTTGACTTTCTGCACAGGTGCAGAAAAAGCCTCATTTTTCAGCTTTGCAAGCTCGGCAGGAACATCAAGCTCTGTATTTCTGTCTGCAATTTCAATAAATCTATCGTAATCGGAAATTTCGGTAAGAGCATAGGTTGAAGTCTGCAAGAGTGCGGCGGCAGCTTCGTCAAGCTCCATTGCCTCCTCCATTTCCCATTCACCACCGTCAACGGGAGTAAGGTCGGGAGCATAAATTGTGTACTCCACACCGCCCTCGGTCTGCTGAACCTCGATATATGTTTCATCACGGTTATCCATAAAGACAGCACGTTCCTTTGCAGGCTCGTCTATAATCTCTACGGGAATGCCCTCTGCTTCTGCCTTTGCAATGATTTTTTGAAGTGGTGATTGCTTCGGTTCTTTATCGGGAGAAACACCGTATTCTTCAAGAACCTTTTTAGCCTGTTCAATCATCGCCCTGTCATAATCATCATCGGGAGTTTTGTTTTTCAAAGTCCGCTTTGCGTCCTTGATACGCTCGTCAATATCCTTTTGTGTGACATATCTGCCCTCAGCAATTAGCCTGTCAATACGCTCTGCGACCTCGTTCCATTTCAGAAACGCTTCACAATCGGGAGTTGACAGCGAACCTTTTTTGTAGCTTATACCCTTTGCGTCGTGCCATTCATTGAAGCCTGACCGTCCCTGTCCGCCTGTGCCGTACTCGTTTTTAAGAAAAGCAATCTTTTCTTTTTCGGTATGCTCCTCCTTGAAAAACTTTTCAATACGGAATTTGCCGTACTGAACACCACTGCCACCTGTCAAAAGCTTGTCTTTCTCGTCCTCTGTCACAAAGAATTTCGGCTCATAGCTGAAATCTGATTTCGTGATAAAATCACGCTTCGGAAGCTGTAAATCTTTCAGACGGGAAAGAAGCTCTTTCGGCTTATGGAAATGGAAACGCAGAACATTTCTGTCCTGTTCGTACTGACGAATGAAATATTCTACCTCACAATCCTGATGAAGATACCACAGCTTGCCTGCAATATCCTTCATATCGTTGTCAATCGCACGGTCAATAATGTCCTGTGAACAGTATTCGCCGTTTTCAAGCATTTCACCGATACGCTCGGCGGCTTCACTCCATTCGAAGTGAGCATTTTTACCTTCGGGAAACGCAGTATTGCTTATAGCCACAGTAATTCCTGTGTTGTCCGTCCAGCTTGACACAAGTGCGGAACTGCTGAAATCTGGAGGTGCGTACTTGTATCCTCTGCCGTCCTCACCAAATTCCTTACGGAGAAATTCAGCGTTTTCGGCTACGCTCTTGCCTTTCTGGAACTGTGCTACAATCCGTTCAAGGCTTCTCGGCTCGGCACTTCCTCCACGCAGAACGTGATTTACCATATCCGTTGTGGGAGCAGTATGGGATACCGCAATATTCACAGGCTTCGGCTTTGACTTTCGTTCTGTTTTTTCTATGGGAACAGGTTCTCCAAAAAATGTGAGCTGTTCTCCCTGTGTGTAAAATGGTTCGGGTTCAGCAAAAACAGGCTCGGAAATTTCAAGTGCCTTTTCGGTAACAAACTCAAAGCCTGCCTTTGTAATAGCTTCCTGCCACTTGCTGTCGGGAGAATTGTATATTTTCTTCTCGCCGTTATCATTTACAAGTGAAATGGAATATGTAGCTGCTGATTTTACTGTCCACAGCTCTCCGTCAAGTTTAACGGTATCGCCCTCTGCCAAATCGTCTGCATAATATCCGTTGACATCGTGAGTAATGGGAGAACGGAATATTTCAAACTGTTCCAAATCGTAGTTCTGAATATCCGTCAGCTTATGAGGTTTACCGCCGATTTCGATATATGGAATATTCTCATCGGTACGCTTTACGGGAGCAACGGAGCTTTTTTCACCTTGCACAACCTCTGCAAATATCTGTCCGTCCTGTTCGGAAAAACTGCGGATATGCAGGTCATTGCTCGGTTTGACAGCTTCAACGGCAAACTTCGGCTTTTCATCAAGATATTTACCCTTGTCGATAAGGTCGGCGGTAAAGCTCTGCACCAAATCCCAGCTTAACTTTGACTCCTTTGTACGGGAAAGATAACTGCCCTCCCAAACGGTAAGACCGTCAGCTTCTGCCTTGTAGCCTGCACGAACATCATTTACATCAAGCTCTGTATATTCTTCCATACGGAAAACTGATTTAATAAACTCACAGCGTTTATCGTAATCCTCGTTTTCCTTGAAGAACTCTGCAATTTCATCACGCTTAACCTTGAAAAATCTGTCGTGCTTCATAATGCCGTTTATGATATTTTGGTCAAGAAGCGGCGGCAGCTCTGTTGTTTCCACAACCTCGTTATTTACGATAACGGGTTCTTCCTCTGACACAGGTTCGGGAACATACTCACGACTCTGCATTGCCGCTTTGATAATGTTTCTGATTTCCTCCGCATGCGTATCGGAAAATCTGTCGGAATGGAATCTGTCAAAGAACTGCACAGGGTCAAACGCCGTGTCTGCGTAGTCCATAAAGACCATACCAGCCGTTTCGTAGCTGTCAAGGCGGCGGTTGAAGTCAGCATGAAGAAATCTGTCAATGAGACTTTGGACTACTACATTCTGAGCCTGAACACGATTTCCTCCATTATCCTGTGTTCTATCGTCAGCACTCTTGTTTTCTCCCAAGTCTGTATCTCGCTGAACTCTGTCGGACTTAATCTGTATGTCATTGCTTCGTTCTCTCCTTTGTTTAAGAATATTTACAATTTCTCGCTCCATTTCCAAGAGAGCGTCCTTTGCCGATTGATTAACGATATTGCAGAAGCGGATAAGGTCACGGCTGTCTTTGAACATATCTGCGGCATTAAGGTTGATACCGCCAGATATTTTCATATCGCTGTCAAGCTCACAGCGGTTTGCGATTACAAATCGTACCGCTGAAACAACCGACTGCTGATATGCTGTAATATCCTTTTCTGACAGCTTCATCTGCCCTACCGCATACTGCATATCGGGCAGGCGGCTTTTGATATTGTCCACAGCAACAGCCGCAATAGTTTCCTGGATGTTTTGGCAGTCCTTGCCGTACTTTTCATTGATGACAGCGGTAAGGTCTGAGGATAAATCCTCCGTCAGCTTCCAAAGCTCAGGAACACGCTTGCCGTTTGTTTGTGATATATCGAAAAGGTGCTTGCATTTGCTATCCTCACCGAACACGGCAATGCTGTGTTCACCCTTGTTTACAAGCCTGCCCAGCTTGTTCCAAGTTTCAAGAGTTGCGACCTTTGTGGCATTGGGGTTCTGCTGATATATGAGAACTGCGTCAGAAAAACTCTGCTTATACATCTTTGCGGAAAAACGCAGAAAATGTGCAAGTTCCTGTTTGTCCCGAAGCAGCTTTGTTGTTATGTCTGTCCAGTTCTCACGGACGGTTTGTAGTCTTGACAATAGACATATCCCCTTTATTTATAAAAACGTTGATTTTTGATTACATATGTGATACAATATAGACAAATAATCAATAAATGTTGTGGAAGGTCAAAATGAACATAAATGATTTAGAAGATAAAATCTCTAATATTTTAAAAGAAATACCCAATGTTGAATTTTACTTTAATGGGTGTATTACTTCTGACGATTTTATTTCACAAATAATTTTTGAAATAATTAAGGAAGAATTTTATGGCAATCTCAACATGTCATCAATGCGTAATCATGTAAATGATACACTGGTAAATAAAAACTTGCCTGAAACAAATTATGACTCTTGCTATGAACAACTTAAAAGAAATCGACGACAAGCTGAAAAAGAAAATGAAAAGCTTTTATCATGTATTGGCTTATCAGCTCCATTAGATAATAATGAAATGGATACCATTCAAGATAAATTGTCCGGTTATCAATATAATAGCCTGCAGTTCCTTCAAATTGATAACTATAGTAACTTAGAGATTGTTCGTGCTTTATCAACACAAAAAATGCATAGCAGTAAAAAAATAAGCCGTAATAAGTTCAGAGAAATATTTGATCAGTATGATAATTATGTTCAAAATCAAATCCATTGTTCTGAATCATATCATGACACTATATTCAATGCAATTGACTTTTACGATTTACAATGCAGAATGATGATTGAATTAATCTATTTATTTGCTTGTGAAATGGAAAAAAACAACACTAAAGAATTTCCTAAAAATGCATCATATATATTTGGATTCTATGGCGAAATAGATAACAACATAATACATTTACAAAATCGTTTTATACTACAGCAGCATTTATTTATTCCATTTGCTTTTTATGATAACAGCCAATCTATATTGGAATTCGATCGTTTATACTGTTTGCTATTACTAAAAAAGGACATCATGCAATTTCTTAAACAGCATATGAATAAATTTCAATCTGACGAACGTGAAATGTCAGAATTCATAAAAAACACATACAATCCATTTTCGACATTCTGTGCTAGTAAAGAATGGACTGATAAACGTATAGATCTTTCAAGAAGTGTTATTGCCACTATGTGGGGTACTTAAATAGTTTTCTGAAGCATTCCGTTTTTTGTTCTTAGCACACCACTTTTATTATGATATAATATATACATGCTGATACGGTTGCTATACTTATACTGATCTAAAGCTTAAAAGCTTTCACAGGCGTCTGGTTAGATATTCCAGCTGTGATTAGTATTCAGTTTAATGGATAGCCAAATTATTCAGTTGATTCAATCAAACACTAACTTCTAAGAATTAATGGAGGGAAAACCATGGACTCAAAAAGCAACAACTTAATATCAATCTCTGATAATAGTGACTTGGCAAAGGACATTAATAATGATGCACGATCCATTGTTGAGAAAACAGATAAACTGATTCAACAAGGATTAGCGCGACCAACCGCATCTACTGGAACATCCATCGCAAAATTAAGTGGTGGAGCACTATTTATGGCTAAACTGTCAAATATAGGCGGCGGTTCTATTGATACTGGTGGCGATGGAATAAAAGGGGGCTTTAATATAATTGCGGCAAATATTGCTGGAAAATCTGCATTAAACGCTCTGCCTAATGATGAAGCCAGCACATTTATTGAATCTAATGAGACAGACAAAACCGGCAAGATGGACGAATCTGAATAGAACATCACCCATTTTAAAATAGTTGATATGCGGAAGCCTTCTCAAGCTTCCGCATTTTATTTACGCACTGCGCTTTTTCTTACCGCCTACAAATTCCTCCATCTTGAGATTCACATACTTGCCTGTATCTTCAAGCGAAAATACCGCACTGTACTTATTTCCCTTTGATGAGGTGCAATTCTTCAGCATAACTCTGCCCTTTGAAAGCAACTCCGCAATCTCGTCAGCCCTGTAGCTTCTGCCGATACGCTTATCCTGTTTAAAGATAAATAAACCGCACTTGTCACGTTCTGCGGAGCAACTGAAAGCCTTGCTGTTTTCGATAACAGGACTTCCGCAGCGAGGACAGTTGCCTACGCTTACCTTTCGTGTAACCCTGACACGGTTGCCCCTACTTTTTTCAAAGGCTATAATTTCAGAAACACTGTTCTTGATTTCATTAAGCAGCATATCTGCATTGCCGTTGCCGTTTTCAATGTCGGAAAGTACCTGTTCCCAATGTGCAGTCAACTCTGCCGACTTTACATTATCGGGAACAGAAGCCGCAAATGCTCTGCCGTAATCTGTTGAAACAAGCTGTTTCTTCTTACGCTCGATATACCCTGCGGCAATAAGTTCTTCAATGATTGAAGCTCTTGTTGCAGGTGTACCGAGTCCACGTTCCTTGACAAAGCCTTTCAGCTCCTTATCATCAACCAGACGGTCGATGTTTTCCATAACCGCAAGCAATGTACTTTCTGATACATTTTGTCAAGGTGGTTTTAAGAAATTTTCCCGCAATCGTTCATAATAAGCCGCTTGATTTTATCGCTCATAGTTTCCTTGCTGGTGGTGCTGAAGTGGATTTTCACCCGATAGGTCGTGTTTCCGATTTTCTTCACAATATCGGGCTGTTCTGCTTCCTTTACGGTCAGAGGGGAAGCGTTTGCGGGGGTGCTGGCTTTATTGCTCATAGGCTCTCCTTTCCATGAAAAAAGCCCTCATGCTACGGCGCACAAGGGCTTATAGTCATTCTTCTATAACTCTGAAAGTGCGAAAGTGCAAAGCGCAAAGGGTCTGCGTTTTGCA
>UMFK01042002.1_pt1 | contig 10805 bp, 8 predicted proteins | sample 1964981 | NCBI WGS metagenome assembly UMFK01 (sample SAMEA4836043, study PRJEB28245) | human gut metagenome | biome: gut microbiome; material: fecal sample | place: Denmark | collected 2008
CAGGCGGAACCACATTCTTAGAAAAAGAACTGCAGGAGTTGTTAGAGTCCCTGCCAAGTGATAAGACCCCTGTAAAACCACAGGAGATCCTCTGTGAGAAAAAGAACGAAGGCTTTTTGGATGCCTCAAAAGTACAGTATGTTTCCCGTGCGGGCAACTTTGTGGAAAAAGGGTATTCCTATACAGGAACACTAAGGATTTTAAAAGTCATTATGGGCTATGATTACCTGTGGATTAACATTCGTGTCAAGGGCGGAGCTTATGGCTGCATGAGTGGATTTGGAAAGAACGGAGACACCTACTTTGCTTCCTACCGTGACCCGAAACTTCGTGCAACAAATGAAATTTATGAAAAGATTCCGGAGTATTTAAAGGAATTTGATGCAGACGAAAGAGATATGACAAAATATATTATCGGTACCATCAGCGAAATGGACACACCGCTGACCCCGATTTCAAGAGGACGGCGTTCCCTGATCTGTTATTTAGGACATATCACGGATGAAGAACTGCAAAAAGAAAGAGATGCAGTATTAAGCGGCACGGCAGAGGACATCCGTGCGTTGGCACCTTTAGTACAGGCGGTCTTAGAAGAGCAGGATCTCTGTGTAATTGGAAACGAAGAAACATTAAGAGCAGAAAAAGAGATGTTTATGGAACTGAAAAATCTGTACTAGGAATGTACGAAAGGAAAAATCAAAGGAGACGGAATGAACAATAATTTTAAATCGGGATTTGTAACGATCATCGGACGTCCGAATGTAGGAAAGTCAACCTTGATGAATCACTTGATCGGACAGAAGATAGCGATTACATCCAACAAACCACAGACCACCAGAAACCGGATTCAGACCGTATATACCGATATGGAAAAAGGACAGATTGTATTTGTAGATACACCCGGCATCCATAAAGCAAAAAATAAGCTGGGAGAATACATGGTCAATGTTGCGGAAAAGACGTTAAATGAAGTGGATGTGGTACTCTGGTTAGTGGAGCCGAGTAATTTTATCGGAGCGGGTGAGCAGCACATTATCGAAAAACTGCAACGGGTGAACACACCGGTCATACTGATCATCAACAAAGTAGATACGGTAGATGAAAAAGAAAAAATATTAGAATACATTGACACCTATCGAAAAGTCTATGACTTTGCGGAAATTGTACCGCTGTCTGCACTTCGCGGTCAGAACACGGAAATATTGACAGACCTCATATTTAAATATCTGCCATATGGTCCGCAGTTCTATGATGAAGATACCATCACCGACCAGCCGGAGCGTCAGATCGTAGCAGAGGTCATCCGTGAAAAAGCGTTGCATGCCCTAAACGAAGAGATTCCGCATGGAATTGCAGTATCCGTGGATAAAATGAAAGTACGGAAAGGCAAAAAGATCATCGATATCGATGCGACCATCGTCTGTGAAAAAGATTCCCATAAAGGGATCATCATCGGAAAACAGGGAAGTATGTTAAAGAAGATAGGAAGTAATGCAAGATATGAGATCGAGCGTCTTTTAGATGCAAAAGTCAATCTGCAGCTTTGGGTCAAAGTCAAAAAAGACTGGCGTGACAGTGATTTTTTAATTAAGAATTTTGGCTACCGCAAAGACGAAATGTAAGAAAAATGTCAACTGGTAATTATTTGCTGGTATAGGAAAGCTCACCATGGAAATTCTAATAACATAGATAACAGCATCCGACAAGGAGGAATTTTCATGGGAGAGGAAACCTGGAAACAATTCATGAGTACAGGAAGAGTCACGGACTATCTGGCATATAAAATGATTGAGCATATGGCAGACAGTGAACAGAAGGCAAGAGGTGTGGCAAAGCATGGGGCAGAATCTGGTGTTGACAGGAATGGTGCTGTCAGTGATACCCATAGGGGATTACGATAAGAGAATTACATTGCTCAGCAAAGAAAGAGGAAAGATCACAGCATTTGCAAGAGGAGCGAGAAGACCGAATTCCCAGCTCCTCGCTGCGACAAATCCGTTTGCGTTTGGCCAGTTTGAATTATATGAAGGAAGAAGTACATATAATCTGGTAAAAGCAGAGATCACCAACTACTTCCGGGAACTGACCATGGATTTAGAAGCCGCCTATTACGGGTTCTATTTTTTGGAGTTTGCGGATTATTATGCGGTGGAAAATGAAAATGCGACAGAGATGTTAAAGCTGCTCTATCAGTCCCTCCGGGCATTAGAGAGTGATGCCTATTTAAACCGGCTGGTACGCTGCATTTATGAACTGAAGATCCTTACGATCAATGGAGAATATCCGAATGTCTTTTCCTGTAGAAAGTGTAAAAAAGAGGAAGATTTAGGATGGTTCAGTGCAAAATATGCCGGAACCCTGTGCAGTGAGTGTAAAAATGATGAGAACATCATACGTTTAGATGAGTCCGCATTGTATACCATGCAGTACATCATCACAAGCAGCATTGAAAAACTCTATACCTTTCAGGTATCGGAAGATGTGCTGCATACCTTAGAGCGGATATTGAAGTCCTATCTTGCCCTGTATGTAGACCGGAAATTCAAATCGTTAAAAGTCTTAGAGGAGATTCGCCGCTAGAAGTTGAAATTTTGCGGATAAAAGGGTATAATGTGAGAGATTTGCATGAGTTAGGAGGTTACATATGAAAAAACAGATGGTTGTCTGCCTTGCAGCAGCAGCGGTAATGATGCTTGTGACCGGCTGTGGGACAAAGGAAGACCGCACAACACTTCATATTAAAGACGGCGGGAAAGTCGTAGAAAATATCACGGAAGATTTCAATCAGGATAACTATGATGAGAAAGAGTTAAAGACATTCATAGAGCAGCAGATTGAAGATTATAAAAAAGAAAGCGGGAACAGCGTCAAGTCCGGCGGGTTTGCGGTAGAAGAAGGAAAAGCATATCTGACCGTCAAATTTGACGATACCAAGACCTATTCGGATTTTAATGACGAGACACTGTATCAGGGAAGCGTTGTAGAAGCCGTAGCGGACGGTTATACATTCCCGGAGCATTTTTATCCGGTCAAGGATGGAAAATTAAAAAAGAAAGCAACCGATAAGAATATCGATGGTGATGACAGCTATAAAGTAGTCATTACGAGTGAGAGCATAGATGTTGCGGTAAGTGGAAAAGTAGCATATGTGTCAGGAAACAACGTCAAGATTAAAGACGAAAAGACCGTTTCGATCCAGAAAGAAAATGCAGATGATACGTCACTGACGTATATTGTGTACAAATAAAGAAGGCGAGGAAAAAAGCAATGGAAAAGACCATGGACAAAATTGTTGCATTGGCAAAGGCAAGAGGATTCGTATATCCGGGTTCTGAGATTTATGGAGGACTGGCAAATACATGGGATTACGGAAATCTTGGTGTAGAATTAAAAAATAACGTAAAAAAAGCATGGTGGCAGAAATTTGTAATGGAGAATCCATATAACGTCGGCGTAGACTGTGCGATCTTGATGAACCCGCAGACATGGGTGGCATCCGGACATCTTGGCGGTTTCTCCGATCCGTTAATGGATTGTAAAGAGTGTCATGAGAGATTCCGTGCAGATAAGATCATTGAAGATTTTGCAGAAGAGAATGGAATTACCTTAGAAGATTCCGTAGACGGCTGGTCACAGGAGCAGATGAAGAACTTCATCGAAGAGCACAATGTACCATGTCCGACCTGTGGAAAACATAACTTCACGGACATCCGTCAGTTCAACCTGATGTTCAAGACTTTCCAGGGTGTCACAGAAGATGCAAAGAATACCGTATATTTAAGACCTGAGACGGCACAGGGAATCTTTGTCAACTTCAAAAACGTACAGAGAACCTCCAGAAAGAAGATCCCGTTTGGTATCTGCCAGATCGGAAAATCCTTCCGTAACGAGATCACACCGGGTAACTTTACCTTCCGTACCAGAGAATTTGAGCAGATGGAGTTAGAGTTCTTCTGCGAGCCTGGAACAGACTTAGAGTGGTTTGATTACTGGAGAAGTTTCTGCCGTGACTGGCTGTTAAGCCTTGGAATGAAAGAAGATGAGTTAAGACTCAGAGACCATGATCCGGCAGAGCTGGCATTCTACAGCAAAGCAACCACAGACTTCGAGTTCTTATTCCCATTCGGCTGGGGAGAACTTTGGGGAATCGCAGACAGAACCGATTATGACCTGACACAGCATCAGAACACATCCGGTCAGGATATGAGTTATTTTGATGATGAAAAGAAAGAAAAATACATTCCATATGTTATCGAGCCTTCACTGGGTGCAGACCGTGTGGTATTAGCATTCTTATGTGCAGCTTATGATGAGGAAAATATCGGAACAGAAGAAAAGCCGGATATGAGAACCGTACTTCATTTCCATCCGGCACTTGCACCGGTAAAGATCGGTGTACTTCCGTTATCTAAGAAATTAAATGAGGGTGCAGAAAAAGTCTTCACACAGTTATCTAAGAAATACAACTGTGAATTTGATGACCGTGGAAATATCGGAAAGCGTTATAGAAGACAGGATGAGATCGGTACACCATTCTGTATCACTTATGATTTCGACTCCGAAGAGGATGGAGCAGTTACCGTCCGTGACCGTGACACCATGGAGCAGGAGCGCATCAAGATTACCGATTTAGAGGCATATTTTGCAGACAAATTCACATTCTAAGGATCTTACAGGATCATAAAAAGCAGAACATCAGAGGATGAACTTCCGGCAGGGAGTGCATCCTCTTTTTGGATTGAAAAAATATCCGTAAATCCTTGTCAGAAGCGGCTTTCAGCCAATGGTCCAGTGTAAGAGTTTGGTAAAAAGTTTGGAAAAATCAGGACAAAAACCTAGACTTTAGTTTGCTATACAAAATGCGGACCATATGTTAGAATTTTAATGAAAAGTCAAGTGTTGAAAATATGTAGGAGGGAAAATATGAAGAAAAGACGATTCACAGAAAAAAAGAGTATATCTTCCGTGTTCAGTCTCTTTCTGGCATTTGCATTGATGGTGACAAGTGTCTTAGGAAGCAGTCTTGGAACACTCGAAGTACAGGCAGCAGAAGGGACATTATCCGGTAGTGGAACATATAATGACCCGTATATTATTGAAGATGCAGCAGATTTAAAGTCATTTGCAGCATTGTTAGATGGAAATGCTGCAAATCTTGGCATTTGTGCAAAAGTAGCAGATGGTGTTGCCAGCATTGATGTTTCAGACGAAACGTGGCAGCCTATGCCGGCAAATGTCAAAGATGCCGGATATACCGGTGTATTCGATGGAAATGGTGCAACGATCAAGTTAAATGTGGACAAGTCAGAACAAAATGCCGGCTTATTCAGCATCATAGGTGACGGCGGAGAAGTTAAAAATGTAACCACAGAGGGCAATGTAATAGGAAGGAGCTATGTCGGTGGTATATGTGGAACGAATAAAGGAACAATTAGTGATTGCAATAACAAAGCAAATGTAACATCAAGAAATAGTATGGCAGGAGGAATTGCAGGCTATTGTGAAAGCAGCGGAAAAATTCAATTTTCCGGCGCTATGACAAATTCCGGTAAAATTAACTCAAATGGTTCTATAGGAGGAATTGTGGGAGAATGCAAGGGTTCTATTGAGGGAGCCGGAGAACTGCAGAATACAGGAGTTATTGACGGTGGAATGTATTATCAATCTACTGGAGGAATCGCAGGAAAATTAGGAGACGCTGCTGCATTGAAAGTTACAGGAGAGGTACGGAATACGGCAGAAGTCAGCGGAGCTACTTATACCGGAGGAATTGTAGGCTGTCTGGCACCAAGCAGTGGTGACCCGATACAGATACAGGCAGGAAGCATTCTGAATACGGGAAATGTCACTGGCAGCTATGCCGGCAATTGATCGGAGGAGTGATAGGATATATTCCAGGCAAGGCTGAAATATCAGCAATGACAGGAGATATCAGAAATACCGGAGCAGTCAAAGGGCCAAATACTATCGGAGGTGTGTTCGGATATTGTACCAGCACTACGGTCACAGCAGCCGGAGACATTGTCAATACCGGGGAAGTGGCAGGCAATCCCTCGGGTAATGAAATTGGAGGGATTGTAGGAAAATTGAATGAGTCACAGCTTATTGCAGTAGGAGGAGAGATCCGCAATGAGTCGAGTGTTACAGGAGCAACTCAGGTAGGAGGAGTCGCAGGCAGGTGTGATCGGAATCGGACAGATAGTCCGATCCGGGCATATGGAGACATTGTAAATCAGGGAAAAATCTCAACTACGCAAGCTGACAATATAGGCGGTATCGTTGGAAGCTATAACTGTAAGGAAGGCATCGTGTCGGATACCGGTGTGATAAAGAACGAAGGTGCGATTGAGGGAATAGGTACCTATGTTGGAGGAATCGTGGGATCTTACAATATCAAAGCATCTACAGGAGCTGTCAAAAAATGTATCAATACAGGAGATGTCACAGCCTCAAAGGGTATACAGGTAGGTGGATTATTCGGATATGTAAGCATAACAAGCAGCACGGAAGAATATAGAAATATTGAAAATTCTTATAGTACCGGACAGGTGAACATAACAGATGCAACAGACAGTCGGAATGGAACTTTAGTAGGCTGTTTTAGCGGAAATAAAATAAAGAATTGCTATGATACGGTAACAGATGCATTACCAATGTTAGGCACGACAAAGTATTGCCAGGGTGTAGAGAACTGTTACAGTATGTCAGAGGATACAAGCGTCACAGAGCCAGAGGGAGTCGTAGTTAAGACAAAGGCAGAATTTGCTTCCGGAGAAGTGGCATATTTATTAGACGGAACCGGAGAGAACCGTGCGGAAGCACCGGTATGGGGACAGAATATCGGAACAGATGAGAGTCCGGTATTAGGTGGAGCAGCCATTTATAAAGACGGTGATGTTTATGCAAATGCGGAACATACCTATGATGTGGCATATACATGGTCAGCGGATAAGAAGAACTGTACAGCAAAACAGAACTGTCGTCTCTGTGGCATAGAGGGAGCAGAGGAGACGGTAGCAGCAGCTTACAGTATCAAAAAACAGGCAACAGAACAGGCAGGGGGAATCGGACTCTATACGGCAGTATTTAAAAACGGTCTGTTTACAACACAGACAGCAGAAGTAAAGATTGCAAAGCTGCCACCAAAACCAAGTCAGCCGACGAACCCAAGCAACCCGTCGAACCCGACGAAGCCAAGTGATCCGTCAAAGCCAACAAATCCGTCGAACCCGACAAAACCGACGAAGCCAAGTGATCCGTCAAAGCCAACAAATCCGTCGAACCCGACAAAACCGACCAATAACAAAAAGAAGCCGGCAGCTAAGGGAACGACCCTAAAAGACAGCAAGGGTGCAACTTATAAAGTAACCGGTGCAAAAGTAAAAAATCCGACGGTAACTTATGTAAAACCGAAAAAGAATGTAAAGAAAGTCAGCATTCCGGCAACGATCACGGTAAAAGGAATTAAATATCAGGTAACGGCAGTATCCAAAGATGCATTTAAGAATAACAAGAAAGTGACACAGGTCACGATCGATAAGAACGTTAAGAACATCGGAAAGAATGCATTCTACGGCTGCAAGAACTTAAAGAAAGTGATCATCAAGACCACAAAGCTGACGAAAAAGACTGTCGGAAAGAATGCGTTCAAGGGAATCCATAAAAAGGCAACGATCAAAGTGCCGAAAAAGAAATTGAATGCTTATAAGAAGCTTCTGAAAAATGCAGGGATCAGCAAGAGCGTAAAAGTAGTGAAGATGTAAGAAAAATAGGTAAAAAACAAAAAAAGAACAGAAACAGTAACAGGCGTGAAAAAGCAGAAGGGAATCTTTGGATTCCTTTTTCTGCTTTTTTTGGACAAATTTATGAAAATCTGTTGCGAAAAATGAAATTTGTGTTAAAATCAATTATGTGCGACCCTTGATGGTCGTATTACATAGTGTATTTGTGATCACCACAATACGGGGCATCACATAACAATATATAAATTTTTTTAGGAGGAATTATTCAAATGGCAAAATGGGTTTACAAATTTGAAGAAGGTAACGCTTCTATGAGAAACCTGCTTGGTGGTAAAGGCTGTAACTTAGCCGAGATGACAGGCTTAGGAATGCCGATCCCTCAGGGATTTACAGTAACCACAGAGGCATGTACCGAGTATTACAACTGCGGAAAGACAATTTCCAAAGAGATTGAGGATCAGATCTTCGAGGCTCTTGCATGGTTAGAGGGCGTAAATGGTAAAAAATTCGGAGACACAGAAGATCCGTTATTAGTATCTGTCCGTTCCGGTGCTCGTGCTTCTATGCCAGGTATGATGGATACTATCTTAAACTTAGGTTTAAATGACGTAGCAGTAGAAGGTTTTGCAAAGAAGACAGGAAATCCTAGATTCGCATATGACTCTTACAGAAGATTCATCCAGATGTATTCTGACGTAGTTATGGAAGTTCCAAAATCTTACTTCGAGAAGATCATCGATGAGATGAAAGAAGCAAAAGGTGTAACTTACGATACAGAGTTAACAGCAGATGACTTAAAAGAGTTAGCTGAGAAATTCAAAGGTGTATATAAAGAGGCAATGAACGGCGAAGAGTTCCCACAGGAGCCAAAAGACCAGTTAATGGGTGCTGTAAAAGCAGTATTCCGTTCATGGGACAACCCTCGTGCCATTGTATATCGTCGTATGAATGATATCCCTGGAGACTGGGGAACAGCCGTAAACGTACAGACTATGGTATTCGGTAACAAAGGTGACACATCAGGAACAGGTGTTGCATTTACCCGTAACCCATCTACAGGTGAGAAAGGTATCTTCGGTGAGTACCTGATCAACGCTCAGGGTGAGGACGTAGTTGCAGGTGTTCGTACACCACAGCCGATCACTCAGTTAGAGAAAGACTTACCAGAGTGCTACAAACAGTTCATGGATTTAGCTATGAAATTAGAGAACCATTTCCACGATATGCAGGATATGGAGTTCACAATTGAGGAAGGTAAATTATACTTCTTACAGACTCGTAACGGTAAGAGAACAGCTCCTGCAGCTATCAAGATCGCTTGTGATTTAGTAGACGAAGGACAGATCACACCGGAAGAAGCTGTTTGCCGTATCGAAGCAAAATCATTAGATCAGTTATTACACCCAACTTTCGATGCAGATGCATTAAAAGCAGGTGAAGTAATCGGTTCCGCACTTCCGGCATCTCCTGGAGCAGCTGCTGGTAAAGTTATCTTCACAGCAGAAGAAGCAAAAGAAGCAGGAATCGGTGGAAAAGGCGAGAGAGTTATCCTTGTTCGTCTTGAGACATCCCCAGAGGATATCGAAGGTATGCATGCTGCACAGGGTATCTTAACAGTTCGTGGTGGTATGACATCTCACGCAGCCGTAGTTGCTCGTGGTATGGGAACATGCTGTGTATCCGGATGTGGTGAAATCGAAATCGATGAAGAGAAGAAAGAGTTCAAACTCGGTGGATATACATTCCATGAGGGAGATTACATTTCCTTAGACGGAACAACAGGTAAGATTTACAAAGGCGACATCAAGACAAACGAAGCTTCTGTAAGCGGTGACTTCGGACGTGTTATGGGATGGGCTGATGAGTTCAGAACATTAAAAGTTCGTACAAATGCTGATACACCGGCAGACGCTAAGAAAGCTCGTGAGCTTGGTGCAGAAGGTATCGGTCTTTGCCGTACAGAGCATATGTTCTTCGAGGAAGACAGAATCGCTGCTTTCCGTGAGATGATCTGCTCCGATACAGTAGAAGAAAGAGAAGCAGCACTGGATAAGATTCTTCCTTATCAGCAGTCTGACTTTGAAGCATTATATGAAGCATTAGAGGGATGCCCGGTAACCATCCGTTTCTTAGATCCGCCACTTCATGAGTTCGTACCTACTGAAGAGGCAGATATCAAGAAATTAGCAGATGCTCAGGGCAAATCTGTAGAGACGATCAAAGCAATCATCGAAGGACTCAAAGAGTTCAACCCAATGATGGGACACAGAGGATGCCGTCTTGCAGTTACTTATCCTGAAATTGCAAAAATGCAGACAAAAGCTGTTATCCGTGCAGCTATCAATGTAAAGAAAGCACATCCGGATTGGAACATGGTTCCTGAAATCATGATTCCACTTGTATGTGAAGTAAAAGAGTTAAAGAACGTAAAAGAAGTAGTAGTAGAGACTGCTGATGCAGAAATCGCTGCTGCAGGTTCTGACTTAAAATACTCCGTTGGTACTATGATTGAGATTCCAAGAGCTGCATTAACAGCAGACGAAATCGCAACAGAGGCTGAGTTCTTCTGCTTTGGTACAAACGATTTAACACAGATGACATTCGGTTTCTCTCGTGATGACTCCGGTAAGTTCTTAGATGCTTACTATCAGGCTAAGATTTTCGAGTCTGACCCATTCGCAAGATTAGACCAGAACGGTGTTGGAAAATTAATGGATATGGCTGTAAAACTTGGAAAACAGACACGTCCGGACATGCACTTAGGAATCTGTGGAGAGCACGGTGGAGATCCATCTTCCGTAGAGTTCTGCCACAAGTTAGGATTAGACTATGTATCCTGCTCACCATTCCGTGTGCCGATCGCAAGATTAGCAGCAGCTCAGGCAGCTATCAACAACAAATAATTCGGATTTTTAAATCTGTAATTGTAATAAAAAAAGAGGCTATCGCTTCAGCGAACAATGTTCGCGAGGCGGTGGTCTTTTTTGATGAAAATATCATTGACATAATTTGCGCTGCATTATAAGGTAATAATAGTAAAAGCGATTTAGTAGTTTACAGATA
>UMFK01024206.1_pt1 | contig 10775 bp, 8 predicted proteins | sample 1964981 | NCBI WGS metagenome assembly UMFK01 (sample SAMEA4836043, study PRJEB28245) | human gut metagenome | biome: gut microbiome; material: fecal sample | place: Denmark | collected 2008
CAAGTATCAGCACCTTCTACTATTAACTATGCTACTACACAGAACTATGTAGGTGCTACTATCTGTAAAGCCTTCTTTGATAAGGTTACTGATTTTAATAAGAAGTACAATAATATTAATTTTACAGACTATGTACTGTTACACGTTCATAATACTTATGATGGTAAACTAAGACCATTGTTTGAACTGGAAGTAAATGATAATAATGTTAGCTTCATTGGTGGTTCTACCTATCTGATTATTAAGGGTAACTTCCTATTTATGGATAGGGAATCTGAAATGTATATAATGCAGGGGTATAGTAACAAGAATGATGACTTCAATCCAGATAATCTTTACATAGACTGTAAGTTAAAGTATGGTAGTATGTACTGGAATGGTTCTAGGTGGACTACTACAGATAGTACATTCAAATTATACTTTGATAATCAAGGACAGTCAGACCATTGTATTAACAGGATATTCCCAGTTAAAAATAACATTACTTGGAATATGGGGATAGATGGTGAAGGTTATGCTATTCCGATGCCTAATACTAATGAAGTAATTACTGGTAAACCTACATTTACTTTATACCATCCACACAAAGTAGATAATAGCTATAGATGTGATGCTGTTTGGTTATCTGACTTCGATATACAGGCAAAGGTACAGAACTTCCAGAAGGAAGAAGAAAAAGATAGTGATACTGAATACAGCAACATCATAAACGAGGACTTTGTAAATGAGATGGATTCAGAAGAATTTGCTATATGTACTTGGGATAATAAGGAATGTAACTATAGTGCAGTTTGCTGTAGTGCTGATAGTACTAGCTTTACTTATCTGGATAACGTATACAATAAGGCTACTAAGCATATGTATAGACTGGAAGAACATCTTATATATAGGCTAGTAACACAATATAGTACACCTTCTGCTATTCTGAATCTGAACTTACAGAACAAGTTTAAAGTATATGCTACTATGACTGATAACCATCTTCCTAATAAAACCTTCATAATAGACAGCATTACAACAGATTATAGATTAGATAAGCAGGAAATACGATTAATAGAGAAGAAGTAATATGCAATTTACAAGAACAAACATAAATAAGACCTATCGTAATGGTGAACTTAATGTAAGTAATGTAGCTGTTACTAATGTTGGCGGTGGTGGGGGAAGTTCTTCTTTAAGTGGGAACTTTCTACCTGCTGTTAATAATGGTGATGGTTCTTATACTGTAGATTTATCAAAGGTAGTGTTTACTGGAAACTTAATTGGTGAAGGTGAAATTACTGCTTATGGTCAAGGTTCTACAGGTGGTGGAAGCACTTCTACAGGTTCAGTTACTATTTATGATGGTTTGGATTCTGTAGCTGTAGATGCTGCTTTATCAGCCAATCAAGGTAGGATATTAAGAGAGATGATATTAGAAGCTGGAACTGGTGGTAGTACACTATTATCTAAATTGGAAGATGTAACACTGACTAATCTGGCAGACGGTCAGATATTAAAGTATGATACAACTTCTAAGAAGTGGGTTAATGGTGATGGTACTAAGGTTACTTGGACTAATATAGAAGGGAAGCCAGCAGCACTTACAGATGCTAATATAGCTAAATGGAATGAGAACAGCCATACACATACTAATAAGACTACATTAGATAAGATAACAGAAACTGATATAACTAACTGGAATGATACCAATAGTAAGAAACACAGCCATAGTAATAAGACTATATTAGATGGTATAACATCTGCTAAGGTTACTAATTGGGATGGTGTAGTAACTAACTGGAATAAGGCTTTTTACTTTGATTCCAATGGAGATTTGAAGGTTAAAGTAAATGTTATCGGTGAGAAGGAAGTTTCAGCCTATGGTGCAGGTACTTCTGGTGGAAGTGGTAGTATTACTATAGTAGATGCTTTAACCAGTACGGCTACAGATGCGGCACTTTCAGCCAATCAAGGTAGGATTCTAAGGGAATTGATTGATAATGTTGGTGGTGTAAGTAGCTGGAATGATTTAACAGATAAGCCAAACTGGATAACTGATACTAAACCTTCTTATAGCTGGTCTGAAATTGGTAGTAAACCTTCAACATTTACACCTAGTACGCATACACATAATTACGCTAGTACTGTTAAGGTTGGTTCAACAAGCTATAATATAAGTGGAAATACTATCAGCTTACCAGCATATCCTACAGTTCCTTCTGCTTTAAAGAATCCTAATGCACTTACTATTAGTTTGAATGGTACTTCACAGGGTGCTTATGATGGTAGTGCAGCAAAGAGTTTCAATATAACAGCAGCTAGTGTAGGTGCAGCAACTAGTTCACATAACCATAATAGTAGTTATGTTAGTGCACTTGGTACTAGTGGTAATTATCTCACTTGGACTAAGAACGGCACTACTAATAATATAACTGTTCCTTATGCTTCAAATGCCGATACTGTTGATGGTTATCACCAAGCAGCATTCAGTATGGGCTGGACTTCTTCAACTAAATATAGGGTTGATAGATGGGGAGGTAGTCAAGATAAAAACTGGAAGAAGATAGTAACCTATGTTAATACAGGTGGAGGACAATATCAAAGCTGTAAAGTCAAAGGCACAATTTACTATATAACAGGCAATCATAATCAGGCACAAGTAGTGGATATACCATTTGAAGCAATAATGTATGCTTATGGTGGTACTGCAAATTCAATACTAAATCAAAGTACTTTATATCTTCCTAGTTATTGTACTTGGGATTTGATTAGAATAGTCAGATATGCTAATAATAGTTGGGAAGTACAGGTAAGGCAACCTAGTGATTGGACTAATATAAGTCTTGAATATACAGTAACTAATAATGGTGGCAGTGTATCAGCAGGACAGTTTGCTAATACTACATATACTTCTAGTACTGTAGCCAATTCTTATAACACCAATATTAGCAGACCTACTTCAAGTCGTTCCAGTAGTGCTGATAAGGTTAATAGTACATTGTCATTTGCTGCTGGTTCCTTTAGCACTAAATCATTTAATGGCAGTGTAGCAGTAACAGTAAATGTACCTACACATACTAGCCATTTGACTAATAATAGTGGGTTCATTACTAGTAGTGCTAGTATCAGTGGTAATGCTGGTAGTGCTACAAAACTACAGACAACCAGAACTATTAACGGCACTTCATTTAATGGTACTGCTAACATTACTACGGCAAACTGGGGTACTACTAGAAGTATTTATATTCAAGATGCTACAGCTACTAATACCAGTTCGGCAGTTAGTGTAAATGGTGGTGGTAATGCTTATTTGAAATTACCAACTAACATTAAAGTAGGTACACTTACAGCTACAGGTGAAGTGACTGCTTATTCTGATATTAGGCTTAAAACAGACATTCAGCCATTAAAGAATAGGGGGTACATTAAACCTGTTACATATAAGAAGGATGGTAAGGACTGTATAGGATTCATAGCACAGGAAGTAAGGGAACTATATCCAGAACTAGTTATAGAAGATAATACAGAAGATAAGTATCTGTCTGTCAACTATGCACAATATGTAGCAGTCTTACAAGCACAAATAATAGACCTAAGAAAAGAGATAGACGAATTAATTAAATAAGAGTTGATATGAAGAAGTTTGTACTATGGCTTATTAAGGTATTTAAGCTGGATATAATTACTGAAAGAATAGTGGTTAAAGAGATTGTAAGGTATGTAAGTACAGGTACTATTAATGGTAATGTGCTTATAGATGGCAATTTGGAGATAAATGGAAGGTTAATAGTAACAGGTGAAATATCCTGCTACACAAATAAAAGTTGATATGGCATTAGGTAGTACGGGAATAACAACAAGTCTGGTAGGAAATGCAATAGGGAGCAGCAGCAGGAATGTTGGTGCTCTATGCAGTTCCTCACTTATAAATGAGTGGTCTAAATGGAAACCTATATCAAGTAATGTAGGTACAATGACACTAGCGGAATTGAAGAACAGGAATTATGGTATAAGCATACTGTCAGCCAATACACCAGATTCATTGGTGACACAGATAAAGAATAATAGTAATCTGGGATATAAGTATAATAAACCTATAGGCGGTGCTAACAGTCCTTATAGGTTGGGAGATTTTAGAAACTATGACCATTCGGCAGCGATGCCTGTTGGAGCAAGCTATAAAAATGGCGACAGTGTTAATGTTGGTGGTGTTACTTCATCCAATCACGCAAGCTATGAGAAAGTATTGATGGGTATTGAAAATATGGATGGTGGGGATTCTGCAACTTATCTCAGTAAAGATAATCTGTATACAGTTTATGATAATAGTGGGAATAAGATAGGCTTAAAAAGAGGTGCATTAGTGACAGATGGTACAAATACAGTATGGTATAGTGATAAGCTGTACTGGTGGACTACACAGATGCAGAAGTTTAAAGGTAAAACAGTGACAGTATATGAGTTTTATACCAATGCAACCAATACGCCTACTAATGCTTATGTAGCTAATGCCAATGACAGGTTTTTAGCACTGCCAGAACCAGTATATACTATACAGGTTAAGAATGATGTACCAGCAGGAAGCAAGATTGTTAATACTATATGTACTGCCAAATTTACTAACAGTACTAACCAGTATGTAAGTTATGAAATTAAATTTAGTGCAGTTGGCGCGACTTATAGAGGTGGTACGATTACAAATGTTAGAGCAGTATTAAGTAAGGATAGAAATGGGATTAATGTTATTGCAAGTACATTATTAAGTAATTCTCTCTATATTGCAGATGAAACAACTTCTCAAACATTCACAGGACAATTATATAATAGAGGTGGTTCAATGATGTCGTATTTGTTGATTTATTATAATAATTCAATTCAATACACAACTAATATATTAGCCGAGATGCCAGATATACAGTAAGCACTTTACAGTAAGCACTTTAAATTTATTAAGACTATGACAAAGAAGATGAAATTAAATGTGCAGTTGGTGGTAGCAGCCTTATTGATATTGGTGGGCTGTGGGCTACTGATTGCAGGATTTACAGTAGCACCATTAGGAATTATCCATAGTAGTGTACTGGTAGCTTTTGGTGAAACTTGTACCTTTGCTGGTGCTCTATTCGGAGTAGATTATCATTATAGAGTAAGAAAGTGAATAAATTTAGCCTGTAGTCTGGTGATAGATTGCAGGCTATTTGTTTATGTAGCTACTTTGTAGTACATTTGCAGCGTGATTCTGATAGCACTATTTGTCTGAATAGCCAGTATAATAGTGTATTGGCATAATTTAAACTTTTTATATTATGACACAGAATCAAGAATCACAAGTGAATGTTCTTTCAGTATTGGTATCAACTGACCGCAAGGAATTAGGTAAGGCTTTTGGTGTTGGTTTGTATATTACAGACAGTGACACAGTAGAACAGGTTAAGGCTAAATGTAAAGGTTATATCGCAAGATATGAACTATACATAGCCAATCTTAAAGCTGTACTGGAGATTCCAGACAACAATTTGAAGTCTGAAATGAGAAGGGCTAAGGCTTATCGCTACATTCAATCTCTTACAGAGGATGATAAAGCAGCCTTGAAGGAGTTGATAGGTCAGTAACTGATAGAACTTCAAACAATGGGGCTAGCTTCGGCTAGCCTTTTTTATTTTAAGATGTATGGAGTATAAGAAGTATGGAAGAAAGATAGTAGATGCTATCGAAGATATAGATAACCCTGCCTATAAGGTATCATTAGACAGTATTAGAAGAAGCCATTTTACAATAGGTACTATAGTTATGGCTAATACTATTTATGATGGTTTTATAACACTATGCCAGTCTAAGAACTATCTATGTGCCATTCAGCAAATAAGGATGCAAATAGATAATTGTATGACTATATTTGCTAGCCAGTTAGTAAAGAACCAGGCTTCTTTCTATAACCACTTTGCTAAAGGTGGGGCTTTGAATCAGATGAAAGTAAAGGGTAATGCACTTACTACTAATTACCTTCTGGAGTTATTAGATGAGAAGTATATAGGTATTAGGGATATATACAGGGAAGGCTGTAAGTGGATTCATCCTACTAGCAAACGATTGAACTTCTATTATATTACACCTTTGACTAATGGAGAGCCAACTAGTATAGTAGGTTATAAGGATAAGGAATATAGTATAGTTAATGGGTTAATGGCAGATACATTACTAGAAGATATATGTAATGATATGTACTATGCTATGGATATACTGCTAGAGTTAGTAAATGAACAGATAAGGCTACAGAAAGAAGAAGCTAGTGCTGTTACTACTGATGAACAGCTAATGAATAACATAGATGAAGTATTTGATAAGATAGGTATTCAAGTAGTTTCGGATAAGGGGAATGGGGTAATATTTTAAGCAGAGAGTGCGTTAAACCCCAGACCTCCCTACTTTTCACGAACTGTAGAATTTGAATATCTAAAACCTTAATATTTCATTACAGATACATTTTGCTAGACTATAGCCCATTAAGACACATTTAAAGCGTAAATCTATAGCTAATGGTGCAACATATACAATAAAAGGGAAGCTAATCACTTCCCTTTTGTGTTAATGTAAGTTAAAATTTAGATTTTATATTTTATAACTGGTTGATTATCAGTATTATTCTTGACTGTCATCATTATCAGCAGGTTTCATGTTTGTATAAACGGTCTGAACATCATCAAATTCTTCCAGACGCTCTACCATCTTGTCTAGAGTTTCACGTTGTTCAGGAGTCACATCTTTTAAGTCATTGGGAATATATGTGAAATCACCACCCACTTCTTCGAAACCACATTCTTCCAAGTGTTTCTGAATTGCTGCGTAGCTCTTCGGATCACCATAGATGGTGATAGTTCCTTCTTCTTCATCTTCGTCGAACTCATCCTCTACATTATAGTCAATCAAATCCAGGATCAGTTCTTCCATATCCATTCCTTCTTTCTTCTTGAAAGTAAATACACATTTATGGTCGAACAAGAAAGCTAAGGAACCGGTAGTACCCAAGTTTCCACCGAATTTGTTGAATACTGAACGCACATCTGCTACGGTACGAGTAGTGTTGTCTGTCAATGTATCAACAAATACAGCTACTCCGTGAGGACCATATCCTTCGTAAGTCATACCTTTGTAGTCACTGGTATCTTTACCCATTGCATTCTTAATGGCGCGTTCAATGTTATCCTTCGGCATGTTTTCACGCTTACAAGTAGCGATCACACCACGTAGGGTCGGGTTATTTTCGGGTTCCGGACCACCTGCTTTTACAGCTATAGCGATTTGTTTACCCAGTCTTGTAAATGTTTTGGCCATGTGGCCCCATCTTTTCAGCTTTGTAGCTTTTCTATATTCAAATGCTCTTCCCATTGGATTGTAGTTTTATAATGGTTATTTTTATTATTATCTTAGTTTTGCACCTAGTTTGTTTTCTAGGTTAGCAATCAGTTTGGACATGATCTTGTCAATCTGTTTGTCGTTCAGTGTTGCGCTTTCATCCTGTAACAAGAAGCTCACTGCATAACTTTTTTTACCCGGTTCCAGATTCTTGCCTTCATAAACATCAAACAATTCTACTTCTTTCAGCAGTTTCTTTTCAGTCTCATAGGCTATTTTTTCGATTTCTGCAAACTGTATGTTCTTGTCAATCAACAAAGCCAAGTCACGTTTCACAGCCGGGAACTTGGAAAGTTCTTTAAAGTTGACTTTAGCCGACTTGATGGCTTTCATCAGTTCTTTCCAGTTGATTTCTGCATAATATACCTCATTGTCTATATCGAATGCTTTTTGAATCTTCTTGCTGATGATGCCGAAGGTGGCCAATAACTTGCCGCCACGTGTGTGTACGCTGATGGCTGTTGAATAGATATCGTTGGTCAGGTTGCCGAATACCACGTTGCCGAAATTCAATCCCAAACGGGTAAAGATGTTCAGCACGTATGCTTTTAATTCGTAAACACTGCTGTTTTCATCGGGATGGGCCCATGAATTGCTGACGCGTTTGCCGGTTACCCACAATCCTAAATGATATTCTTCAGCATAAGCCGCAAGCACTTTTTCCGGGTTTTTCTTTTCTGCGTTATAAAAATAGCAGTTACCGAATTCAAAGAATTTCAAATCGGCGTTCTTACGATTGGCATTGTGCTGGATACTTTCCAAACCACCGAATAACAAAGTTTGACGCATCACGTTCAAATCGTTACTCAATGGGTTCATCAAGTAAACCAAATTTTCGTTCTTGTATGTTTCCGACCCTTCGTAATAGGAAGCGGCGGTCAGTGAATTGTTCAGTATTTCATTGAAACCACAACCTACCAGTTGCTCTGAAATCAGATTTTGTAATTTCTGGGAGTAATCCACTTCACCTTTGGTGGTCAGGCTGGATTTCAAGGTAGTAGGAATCTCCACATTATTATATCCGTAGATACGGAGAATGTCTTCTACTACATCGCAATCACGTTGCACATCCACACGATAGGGGGGAACTTGTAAAGTCAAGCCTTCGGGTGTTTCGTTCACAATCTTCATTTCAAGACTGGTGACAATGCTCTTTATGGTTTCCACCGGTATGGTTTTTCCTATCAGTGAGTGGACTTTCTCATAATTCAGCTCTACTGTAAAATCGGCTATCGGGGCAGGGTAGTTGTCTTTAATTTCAGAAGAAATAGTACCTCCTGCCAGTTCTTGAACCAGTAAAGCCGCTTCTTTCAATGCATAAATAGTTCCGTTGGGGTCAATACCACGTTCGAAACGGAAAGAAGAGTCTGTGCTCAATCCATGGCGACGGGCTGTTTTACGTACCCAAGTCGGGTTGAAATAAGCGCTTTCCAAAAATACATCTACTGTCTGCTCGGTTGTTCCCGAATCCAGACCACCGAATACACCGGCAATGCACATCGGTTCTTCTGTGTTGCATATCATCAGGTCCTTGTCGGATAATTTGCGTTCCACTTCGTCCAAAGTAACGAATGTAGTACCTTCGGCAACAGTCTTCACTATAATCTTCCCACCTTTAATCTTATCTGCATCAAAACAGTGCAGGGGCTGGCCGTATGCGTGAAGGATGTAGTTGGTGATATCCACGATATTATTGATAGGACGTACTCCGATCAGGCGTAATTTGTTTTGCAGCCATTCGGGACTCTCTTTTACAGTTACCCCTTTTATGGAAACTCCGGCATAACGCGGACATGCTTCTATATTCTCTACTTCAATGGCGATGTCCATATCATGGTTATCCACTTTAAACGCTTCTACAGACGGACGTTTTAAAGTGGCTTGTTTGCCGTTTTGAATCAGGTAGGCATACAGATCTCGGGCCACGCCGTAATGTGAGCAGGCGTCCGCACGGTTCGGGGTGATATCCACTTCCAGTACGTATTCGCTTTTAATATTGAAATAATCTTTAGCGGGAGTACCCGGAACAGCATCCGCCGGCAATACGATGATACCTTCGTGGCTGTTTCCGATACCGATTTCGTCTTCGGCACAGATCATACCCATAGATTCAATTCCGCGGAGCTTTGATTTCTTGATGGTAAAACATTCTTCGCCATCGTATAGTTTGGTGCCCAATGTGGCAACCACCACTTTCTGTCCGGCAGCTACGTTAGCAGCTCCACAGACAATCTGTACCGGTTCGCCTTGTCCCAAATTCACAGTAGTAACATGCATGTGGTCTGAATTGGGATGAGGTTCGCAAGTCAGCACTTCGCCGATGACAATACCTTCCAGACCACCTTTAATTGTTTGGACTTCTTCTACGCCTCCGGTTTCCAAACCGATGGAAGTCAGCGCTTCGGCCACTTCATCCGGTGTCAAATCGAAGTTGACGTATTCTTTCAGCCAATTATAAGAGATATTCATATATGATATTTTTTATGTATTTCAAAATGACCTGCAAATTTAGTAATTATTTTCTTTTATCCTGTTATTTATCCATCACAGATTACTCAGATTAACACAGATTTTTCTTTGAGGGAAATAATCCGTGTTAATTCTGTGAGGGATAAATAAATGTCAGAACGGTAAAGGTCCTTCGGGAATAGGGGCTCCGAACGGATTATTGTCGGCAGGTGCGGCATCAGGAGATGGGGGAGGTACACTGTTGCCGCCACCGTTCATTTTGGAACGGATAATACCCGGTGCCTCACCCGGCATAGGCACGATGACATCATCGTCCGGATTCTGGAAGCGGGCGAATTCGCCACGGAAACGCAGCAGTACATCACCTACGGCACCGTTACGGTGCTTGGCGATAATGATTTCTGCCATACCGTGCAAGTCGTTCCCTTTTTCATCCGAGTAGATTTTATAGTATTCCGGGCGGTGGATAAAGCATACCATATCGGCATCCTGCTCAATGGCTCCGGATTCACGGAGGTCACTGAGCTGGGGACGTTTTCCGTCAATACCCTCACGACTTTCCACACCACGGTTCAGCTGGCTCAGTGCGATGATGGGGATGTTCAGTTCTTTGGCTAACCCCTTCAGTGAACGTGAAATGGTACTGACCTCTTCCTGACGGCTGCCGAATGACATTCCGCTGGCATTCATTAACTGAAGGTAGTCAATGATAATGATTTTTACTCCATGCTCGCGTACAAGCCGTCGTGCTTTGGTGCGTAATTCAAAGACGGACAAGGATGGTGTGTCATCCACATACATCGGTGCATCGTATAATTCTTTTATTTTATAATCCAGTTGTCCCCATTCATACGGAGCCAACTGGCCACTCTTGATTTTCTCACCCGGAATTTCGCACACGTTGACAATCA
>UMFK01068689.1_pt1 | contig 10774 bp, 7 predicted proteins | sample 1964981 | NCBI WGS metagenome assembly UMFK01 (sample SAMEA4836043, study PRJEB28245) | human gut metagenome | biome: gut microbiome; material: fecal sample | place: Denmark | collected 2008
TTGCAAAGTTCCTTGGAACTCCTCCCATCAACGTATTCGAAGGAACATACGTGGACGACAAGTTGAAAATCGGCGACGACGTGATTTTTGAAAACGTAACCCTTTGCGCAGATTTAGTTGAACCTTCCGAAGCAAACAAGGACGATTTGCCCGGTCAAAAAGTTTACGTCGGCATTCGTCCCGAAGGATTTATCTACGACGAAAATGGTCCGTTCCACTGCAACTTGCAAAACGTGGAAGTTATGGGACGCGACGTTAGCATCATCACAACAAACGAACATTGCGAAAAACCCACCATTCGCACTATCGTAGACGCAGATACGAAAATCGACCAATCCAACCCGGTTGTTTCCTTCTCGCTTAAACCTCACAAAGTGTTTATCTTCGACAAGGAAACGGAAATGCGCGTTCCTTTTGAGGTGAAGTGATGGTAGATAGTAAAAAACAATGGAAGGCCTGGTTATACCTGTCTCCGGCATTGTTGCTGCTGCTGGTTTTTACCGTTTGGCCCATTATAAACACGGTGAGATTGTCGTTTTTGGAAGGGTACAGCAGTTTGGCTGCCGCCGGAGACGCAAAATTCACCGTCGGCTTCAAAAACTTTGTGGACGTAGTAAAGGACAGCGACTTTTTGCGCAACCTCAGCAACACGTTCATACTGTGTATCGCAACCGTTCCCATCTCCACGATTTTGGCATTGCTTATAGCCGTGTGCCTTAACGCGATAAAGCCCCTGCAAAAACTGCTGCAAACAATCTTCTTTTTGCCTTACGTTACCAACAGCATTGCAATCGGTATGGTTTTCGCGGCAATGTTCAACATCGTTGGTTTGCAAGGTGACGGAGTTACAATCACAAAAACCGCCGGTATCATAAACAACGTTATTATGGCGTTCGGCGGAAGCCCCGTGAACTGGATCAACCCCGGTTCGGAAAAATGGGCAAACATGGTTGTTTTGATAGTCTACATCGTATGGAACGCCCTTCCATTCAAAATCCTCATTTTGTTGGGCGGCCTGCAAAACATCAACAAACAATACTACGAAGCGGCAAAGGTCGACGGAACAAGCCGCGCAAGAATCTTTTGGCGTATCACGGTTCCCCTTCTTTCCCCCATGCTGGCATACGTTTTGATTACCGGCTTCATCGGCGGATTTAAGGAATACAGCAGCGTTATCGGTATTTTCGGACAAATGGGCCCGCCGGACGATATTCACCGTCTGAACACGATGGTAGGATATATCTACCAACAATTGGACGGCAGCCAAGCGTACGGAAGAGCCAGCGCGGGCGCGCTGATACTGTTTGCCATCATAATGTTGGTAACCGTGCTTAATCTGTACGTAAGTAAAAAGAAAGTTCACTATTAGAGGTGCCGAAATGACGATACTAGCAAATATGAATTTATCGGTATACAAATGGATATTCGGCATATGCGGCGCGGTGATGCTGGGCTTGATGGTCTACCTTATCGTAAAACTTTGCCGTCAACTCTACTTTGATAAAAAATCGGTCTATATGCAAAACGCGCTTGCCACGGGCGAAACCGAACAAGGCGCGCAGGCAAGTTGGGCGCTGGAAGTGGTCAAAAAACGCCAACGCGGCGTAAAAGTGCTGATACAAATTTTGCTTTACGCCTTTTTGGGCATAATGGCAATAATCGTACTGTTCCCCTTCTACTGGATGTTGCTCTCGTCGGTAAAATCCAGAATGGAATACGAATTTGACGTTCCCACGTTTTGGCCCACGCAAGGTTTCCACTTTGAAAACTACGTAAACGCTTTCCGTCAGTTGGAATTGGGCACGTTGTTTGCAAATACGTTGTACGTAGGACTTGTTTCCACCGTACTTTCGTTGGTGATAACCGTACTTTCCGCATTTGCGTTTGCTCGGTTGGAGTTTAAGGGCAAAAACATCCTGTTCGGCGCATTGCTGGCAACGATGATGATTCCCGGAGAATTGTTCACCATCACCAACTACCAAACGATACACTCATTCGGTTGGCAAAACACCTTTACGGTTCTAATCGTTCCGTTTTTGGTCAGCGTGTTCTACATTTATCTGCTCAGACAAAACTTTATGCAAATCCCGGACGAATTGTACTACGCGGCAAAAGTGGACGGCACAAGCGACCTTAAATACCTGTGGCGCGTGATGATTCCTTTGGCAATGCCCACGCTTATCTCCATAACCATTTTGAAGATGATGGGTTCTTGGAACAGTTACGTTTGGCCGATGTTGGTTGCAAAAGACGACGCTCACGCTTTGATAACTTACGGACTTCGCAGTCAGTTCTCGGACGTAATCGACCCGGACTACCCCATGCAAATGGCAGCGGTAACGCTGGTTTCGCTTCCGTTGTTCCTCGTGTTTGTGTTCCTTCGCAAATACATAATGAAAGGCGTAAGCCGCAGCGGAATAAAAGGCTAAAACAAAATCGAGAGTTTGCCGACAAAGCCGTCGGCAAACTCCAAACTGCCCAAACATAATGTTGCCGCAAAACCACAGGGCAACAAACAATCGCAAAATTTGCCGCAAGGCAAACAAAAACCGAAGTTCTTTTTACAACAACGGCTCACACAAGCCGCGACACTCGGTCGCATAAACACGGCGGAAGCGTTGTAATCCGCCAAACCGCATCCCAATGGCAAATATTATTGCAATTGCGCTTTGCATTGCACATCTTAGCCCAAACGAAAAAAACAATTTGACGTTTGCAAAAGCAAACTTCACAACAAAATATGGAGGACAAAGAATGAAAAAACTATTGGCAGTTATTTTGCTTGTCGCTTTGTGCGCAAGTCTTTGCGTAGCGTTTACGGCTTGCCGCGAAGAAGAAGGCATTGTATTCTACCACACGATGGGACAACCCCTTCGTAAAGTATTGGATAAGTACATAGCAAAATTCAACGAGATTTATCCTAACATCAAAATCTCCCACAAACAAGTAGGCGGCTACGACGACGTTAAAAAGCAAATCAACCGCGACTTGGACGTAGGAAAAGAACCCTACATCGCGTACTGCTATCCCGACCACGTTGCAGGATACAACCTTGCAGGCGCAACCGTAGAACTTGACACCTATATGTACAGCAAGGACGTTATCCCCGCAGGAAAGTTCGGCAACACGTCCGAAATGGCAGTGGGCATGACCGAAGCGGAAATCAACGACCTGAAAGCAGGCGGCTTCTTTGATGAAGGTTTGCAATTCGGACAAAACGCCGAAGGCAAAACCCCGATGTACACGTTGCCCTTCTCCAAATCCACCGAAGTTTTGTACTACAACAAAACGTTCTTCACCGCAAAAAACATCCCCGTTCCCACTCACTGGTGGTGCACGGACAGTTGCCCCGCAGATTGCAACAGCAGCATGGAAAAAGTTTGTGAAAAAATCCGTTCGCTCGACAGCAAATGCACACCGCTGGGATACGACAGTGAAGCTAACTGGTTTATCACCATGTGCGAACAATACTCTACCGTTTTGGAAGGCAATCCGCACCTCTACACTACTGCCGACGGCGATCACTACGTTTTCGACAACCAATACACCAAAGAGTTTGTTAAGAGATTCAACTCTTGGCGTTCCAAAAACTACGTAACCACCCAAAAGATTTACGGTAAGTACACCAGCAACCTGTTCAAAGAACAAAGCAGTTATATGTCCATCGGTTCTTCCGCAGGCGCAAACAACCAAGTTCCCGCAAAGACCAACGGCAAATACCTGTTTGACGTAGGCATTGCAACCATTCCTCAAATGAGCACCGAAAAAGAAAACCACAGAGTAATTTCCCAAGGTCCCAGCCTTGTTATGTTCCAAAAGGCAAACAAGGACGAGGAAATGCAAGCATGGCTGTTCGTTAAGTACCTCATCACCAACACTCAATTCCAGGCAGAATTCTCCCGCACTTCCGGATACGTTCCCGTTTTGGGTTCGGTTATGCAAGACGAAGTCTACAAAGACTTCCTCGATAGCGCCGACGGCGGAGACTTTATCGCCGCTTTGACCGCAAAAGTTTGCGTTGAACAATCTTACGCATACTACACCAGCCCGGCATTCGTAGGATCTTCCTCCGCTCGTGACGAAGTGAACGCACTTTTGGTAAAATGCTTGGGACTGAAAGGCACTGACCTTGACGATCAAATAGACAAAGCCTTCAAAGAAGCAATCGAAAACTGCAAAAAGAACAGTTTGTAACAAATTTGAACCGTCGCAGCCTCCTAAACGGGGGCGGCGACAACACAATATATCACTATTCGGAGCAACTCTATGAAAAAACTAATTTCTCTTGCGTTGACGCTACTGTTGGTATTTGCTTGCGTAATAACGCTGGTTGCCTGCCAAGGCGAACTTGTGGACTATGCAAGTCAACTTACCTTGGATATGGGTTCCGAAACGGCTAAAATGTACGCAACGGTAAAAACTTACGTGGACGGCGACACCACTCACTTTAACGTGAGCGAAGAAAACGTAATAAAAGGCGAACTTACCGATTTGCTCAAACGCACGGCGATACTAAAAGCAAGATACCTTGCAATCAACACTCCGGAATCTACCGGACAAATTGAACCCTTCGGCAAAACGGCGTCCAACTTTACCAAGGAAAAACTTAAGTCGGCAACGTCCATCGTTCTTGAGTCGGACACAAGCACTTGGAACGTGGATAGCACCGGTTCCCGCTACACCGTTTGGATTTGGTACAAAACCGAAGGCGCAACGGAATACAGAAACCTCAATTTGGAAATTTTGCAAGCGGGACTTGCTTGGGGATCCAATTCGGGCGGAAACCGCTACGGCGACATTTGCATGGACGCTTTGGAACAGGCGCAAAGCCGCAAACTTTACGTATTCTCCGGCGACAAGGACCCCAACTTCTACTACGGCGAATATAAGCAAGTTACGCTAAAAGCGTTGCGCACCAACATCGAAAGTTACGTAGGCGCCAACGTAATCGTGGAAGGCGTGGTTGTGAGCGAAGGTAACAACACTGTCTACATCCAAGAATACGACGAAGAAAACGATATGTACTTCGGCATTGCAGTCTACTACGGATTCAAACTGGATCCCAGCGGAAAACGCGCTTTGTCTATCGGCAACCGCGTTCGTTTGGGCGGAAGCGTTCAATACTACGAAGCAGGCGGCACTTACCAAATTTCCGACGTTGAATACGACGCATACGACACCGAAAACGTTAAAAACATAAAGGTTGTGCAAAAAGCCGAAGGCGTAACATACAGAGTTACCACCATTGAAGAATTTTTTGGCGACAACAACGTAAACGTGGTTGTAGGCGACGAAAAACTGACCTTCAACTTCCGTGAAGCGGCACTCAGCACCGCAATCGAAATGAAAGGACTCAAAGTTAGTAGAATTTCCACCACGACCAACGAAGATAGCAGCAGCTTTGGCGCAATGACGTTGTACTGCACGATCGGCGGAAAAGAAATTACCGTTCGCACCGCAGTACTCAGCAAAGCAGACGGCTCGTTGTACACCAAGGACGACATCGGCGTAGGAACAATCATCAATCCGCAAGGCATTGTGGAGTACTACCAGCCGGACTACGAAGGAGGCACTCCCGTTTACCAAATAAAGGTTTTAACCTTTGAAAATTTGGGAATTCAAAAGTAACACCTCTGCAAGCAAGTTTTCAACTTCTTGTATGCACTCGGCAAACATATCGCAAAGTACAAAACGCAAGTTTTGTTACTACAAAATTGTATCGAAATAGGCACGAACTCAGTTGTATAGCAAATCTCAAGCATAAAAATCATTATTTTTACAAACAATAAAATAAGGAGAAACAAACATGAAAAAACTTTGCACCGTTCTTCTTGCAGTTCTTATGTTGTTTTCCGTTGTTTTGGGCGTTGTAGCCTGCAACGACAAAACGGAAACCTACACTGCAGAACAAATTGAAGCAGCCATCAAATTGATGGATATGCGTTACGGCGAAAGTGCTCAACCCGTAAAAACGGAAGAAGACTTTACCGTTACCAACAAAATTCGCGCAGGCGCAATCATCTTCAACCTCAAATGGGAAGTTGAAAACGGCGGCACGGTAGTTACCCTCGGAGAACCCGATGCAGACGGCATCATCACCGTTAAAGTTACCGAAACCAAAACCGAAGTTAACTACACCCTCAAAGTAACGTTGGTAGGCGCAAACGGCGAACCCGTACAAGACGAAAACGGAAAAACCTACAGCAAGTCCTATCCTCACACCGTTCCCGTTTCCACCCAAAAGAAAGCAATTTTGGAACAATACAACGAATCCATTATCAAGAACCCCGAAGCAGGCAAACCTTACAAATGGGCATTGTTCTATCAACCGGACGGAAAAGTTTACTACTTTACCGGTAAAAACGACGGAGGCGACTACAAATGGCAAACTTCCACAAAAGTTAGCGAAGCCGCCGACGTTTACGTAGAAGTTGTTGAAGGCGGCTATCACGTTTACTTTATGAACGGCACCGCTAAAAAGTACATCGAGCCCTGCGCACAAAGCAATGGCGGCGCAAGCATCCGCACGGCAGATACGCCCACGTACCTTATCAAGATGAACGAAGACCACGTTCTCTATGCCGACGTAGCCAAAGACCTTTCCGTTTACATGGGCGGCTACAACACCTACAACACCATTCGCGGTTCCAGCATGGATCACTTTACAACCTCTCCCACAAAGCAATTCCCCGCTCGTTTGGTTTCGGCAGTAGACTACCAATACGAAGAATTTGTTAAACCCACCACTGAAGCAGAAATCATCAAGGCTGCAAAGAACCTTTCCGACGGCGAAATTTTGGGCGGTAGCGACGTAACCTTCACCTTGACCGGTAAAGTTAAGAGCGTTGGCGACTACAACGAACAATACGGCAACTTCGACTTCGTTATCGTTGTTGCAGACACCGAATTTACGGTATTCCGTTTCAAGGCAGCCAGCAACACGGTTGTTGCAGTGGACCAAACCGTAACCGTTACCGGTAACATCACCAGATTCGGCGAAAAACTTGAAATCACCAACGGTAAGTTGGAAGGCGGCGAAACTCCCGAACCTGCTCCTTCCGGAGAACTTAAAACCAACTTCTACAAAGCAGTTGCTGCAACCGTAGAAGCCGACAAGGAATACACCCTTGCTTTGTATCAATCTTCCAAGGGCAAAGTGTTCTACTTCAACGGCAAAAAGAGCGGCAACTTTATCGACACGACCGAAAACTTTGCAGAAGCAGTTAAGGTTAAACTTGTTGCAGTGGAAGGCGGATACCACATCTCCTTCGTAGCAGACGGAAAAACACAATACATCGACGCTTACGAATGGTCTGCCGGCAAAGTCGGAGTTCAACTTACAGAAACTCCTACGGCTGTGTTCACCTACAATGCAGAACTTAAAACTTTGGTTGCAAAAGTCATCAACGTCGACTACTACCTTGGTTCCTACAAAATCGACGCAACCAAAGACTTCAACACGATCAGCGCAAGCAAAACCGACTACATCACCGGCGACAATGCAAGCAAGATTGACGTTACGCAATTCCCCGTTCGTCTTTTGAACCTCACCGAAGAACTGAACAGCGGTTCTAGCAGCGGCGGAACGGAAACTCCCACTCCCAGTACTGCAGCCGCTTCGTTGGAATTCACCAGCGCGACAACCGCAATCGAAGGCGCATTTACCGCAGACGCCTCCAAACAAGTTTGGAATCACAACGGAATCAAAGTTACGGCTGAAAAGAACAACAGCACCAGCGACACATTCACGAAAGTTACCAATCACGCAAGATTTTACAAAGGTAACTCCTTCAAAGTGGAATACAAGGGAATGACAAAAATCGTCATCAACTGCGCTTATGCAGATAGAACCGGCGGATTTACTGGACTTACGCTTGACGGAGCAACAGCTACGGTAGAAGGTAAAGTTATTACCATTATCTTCACGCAACCCACAGACGTATTCTCAGTAGCAGCTCTTGCAAATCAAATTAGAGTAAGCTCTATCGAAGTTTACACAGCCTAATTTTGCTACATAGCAAAAAAGAAGCAAGCCAATCGGCTTGCTTCTTTTTTATGCAGTTTGCACAACTCTATTGTTCGTAAAAAATTGATTGTAGTATACTCGGTTTTTATACAACTTTCCATTCACACTGCAAAAAAGCAGTTGCCTGCAATTCTGCGCTTCTCTTTTATTTATATAACTTTATTCACACCGCTGCAATACCTGTTTTGTAGGTTTGGTCGGTTGTGTTCTACTTGACCAATTATATACAGTTGTTCATTGCTTCCCATATGTCATGTTGAGCCTGTCGAAACATCCCCGGGAACGGAAACATTGTAGTCGTGCAATAAGAGTAGCAATGTAACCAACATAAACACTCAATCAACTCCGCATACGAACCTATGGAACCAACATCGTTGGCGGGAACGAAAACGATGTGAGCATCGGTTGTGTGTTGCCGAATACAATATATTTTCCACAAGGTACCTTTCCAGGGGATCCTTCGACGTTGCTCAGGATGACGTATTCGGACAGTCGGTCGCGTATTATTCAATCGGCTTTGCGAAATTGTGTCATATGCTTTTCAAATGCCTACTGTTCCAAATCGTTCGCTCACTTTGCACACAAACTAACCGGAACAGGTTACGCCTGCGTTGCTCGTGTGGGCGGAAGAACATGTATATTATTTATTGTTGCTCGTTCAACTTTTTTAGTTTATCCCATGCGTCTACGTCGTAACGCAAGGTGGAAAGCGGCGTTATGGTAACAAAGCCGTCTATCGTGGCGTCGGTATCGATTTGCCAATCGTGATTGTTTTGGTGAACGCAATATCCGCTTTGCAAAATTTTGCTTTGCTCCGTCCACTCGAAACGGTCGGTGAAATACGGTCCGCCCTGACGCGTTATGCGCATGCCGCGAGAGTTTTTGGGTATGTTTACGTTAAAGTAGTTGCAGGCATCGAACAAGTTGTTTTGCGTGACAAACTGCCACACCTCAGGCAATTGCTGCTCGGCATAGGCAAAAGTATCGTATTCGGTGGAGAACGCAACCGCGGGAATACCCCGTAGTGCCGCCTCGAAAACAACGCCCACCGTGCCGCTGTACAAGATGTCCTCACCAAGATTAAGCCCTTTGTTCACGCCGGAAAGAACCAAATCGAAAGTTTGGTTTAGTCCCAACGTGGCAAAGCGAACGCAATCGACGGGAGTACTGTCCACACAGTACGCCTTGACGCCACAGACGGGAAAATGAGCCTCGGTTACCTCAAACGGAACGTGAATGTTAATGGCGTGACTTTTTCCGCTCTGCTGCGTTTTTGGGGCGCACACAGTCACTTCTCCCAGCGTTTTTGCCCAACGTGCAAGCAGCACGATACCTTCGGACAAAATGCCGTCGTCGTTGGTGATAAGTATCCTCATAGCCAGCCCTCGTGCGTGGATTTGTACTCGGCAACCATTTGGTCTGCATCGGCAACAAGCAGGTCGATTTGCTTTTTATGTTTGAGCGTTGCGCCGCAAGTACATTGGTGTCCGCCGCCGCCGTATTTTTCCGCAAGGGCATTTATTTGCATAAATCTGCTACGCAGACGAACTCTTATCGTGCCGTCCGGCATATCGATAAACGCAAGCCAAGCAATGCTGCCTTTGATAGAATTCATAAAAGACACCGCTTCGCTTGCCTGTTCGGTGGTAAGGTTAAATTGTTGTTGCATTTTTTTGTCCACGTGCAAGTACGCCACTCCGCTAGGGGTGATTTTCATCTTTTTGTGAACGTATGCTTGGAACTTGTAGTACTCAAAGTCCGCCAAGTACAAGTTGGCAAACAGCCAATCGGTGTTGACGCCTTCGTCCAAAAGCATACCTGCAAGGCGAAGCGTTTCTCCCGTGGTCGATTCGTATCTAAAACGACCGCTATCCGTAACCATGCCGGTGTACACAAACAATGCCGCACGTTTATTAAGAGCCAACTTGTCCTTAAACGTGCTGTAAAAATACGCAACCATTTCGCAAGTGGAACTGCGATAGTCTTCTATCCAGCACAAATCGCCATAGGGCTTGATGTCGATGTGGTGGTCGATTTTGATAACTTCCTTTGCCAAATCGTATTTGCTGTTGGAAATGCGGTCGCGCGTGGCGGTATCCAGCACGATGAGCAGCGCGCCGTTGTATTCGTCGTCGGAAATAGGCTGGTCGTCACCGTTCAAAAACGCAAGGTAGTCGCTGCTGTCCTCGGTTTGAACATATACCTTTTTGTGCGGAAAACTTGCGCGGATAATCTCCGCCAAGCCGTTGCTACTGCCGATTGCGTCGCCGTCCGGACGAACGTGCCGCGTAATTATAATGGTGTCGTAGGCAATAATTTTGTCCAAAATCGCCTGCATCGTTTGTTGTTGCGTCATCGTTTATTCCTCACTTTGTTTTTGAAGTTCGTCCAAATCGGCAAGCATTTGCTTTGCAACTTGGAAGTTTGCCACCGTTGCGCCGCTGGCTTTGGCATGTCCGCCGCCGCCGTACTTTGTGGCAATAGGGTTAATGTTGTACTTTTTGGAGCGCAGTTCGCAAAGCACGCCGTTTTCCGTTTGGGTGAAGTTTGCCCAAATATCCACGCCTTTTATGTCCGACATCGTGCCGACCATCGCGCGGGAAACGGTGTTTGCGTCCGCACCGCACTCGGCAACTTCCTCCTTGGTGGTCATTATGTATGCTGTGTTTTGCGGAGTAAATTGAATTTTTAGCGTAAATGCCGCGCGCAACCGAATCATTTTGAAGTCGTCGGCGTACAACTCGGCAT
>UMFK01039253.1_pt1 | contig 10773 bp, 9 predicted proteins | sample 1964981 | NCBI WGS metagenome assembly UMFK01 (sample SAMEA4836043, study PRJEB28245) | human gut metagenome | biome: gut microbiome; material: fecal sample | place: Denmark | collected 2008
TACTATTTTTTTATTTGTATCTCCAAAATGGGATTCACATCATTTGTAATCTATTTTTTGTTGTCTTTATTTATATATTTTTTTAAATCCATAGATGGTTTAAAAGCAAAAATAAAGGAATATTTTTCTTTTTTCTTTTCTTGCAATTCTCTAATTTGACATTTTAATTCTTCATACTTTATTTCTATATTATTTTCCTTGGCATATTTCTTAATTTTAGATAACATTTTAGTAGAATATATATAATCAATTATTATTATTCCACTAAAAAACCCAAGTATGAATGAAAATGACATATTATTATGAAACCATTCTATTTTTTCTATAATAAAACCTGCTATAAAATAATAATATATTGCACCTATAATTGTCCATATAAGTGAAAATAAAGGGCAAATAATTCCTTTGTAATTTCCCCATCTATTACTATAATCCCATAATTTAACAGGCTTATTCACAAATGATAATCCACCTATTAATTCGATTAATGTCATAGAAGCTCCCATCAGCAATATTATTATTATACTTGGTAATTTTAGATTGTAAAATACCAAATATATACCTGTAAGTGCACATAATCCAAATCCATATATTGGTAAGTAAGGGCCTATTAAGAATCCTGGATTTACCCATTTTCCATGGACTATTCTTCTAAAAATTAATTCTACTACCCATCCTATTGTACTCCCAATGTAAAATATAAATATAAAATTAAGTATTAAATTCATTTTTTCACCTGCTAGTCATATTTCATCTAAAATATAACATATATTTTTTTGATTTTCAATAAAAAAATTGAACTAAAAATAGCTTTTAAGTTCAATTTTATTTTTATTTACATTTTACATTTTCATCTTCAGAAGTCATTTTTTGAATAAATTCGTCTTTTGTAAGTCCAGTTATTTTATTTTCTGAATCTGATGAATTTAATACAGATTCATAATTTTTAATTGTTATGTTTTTTCCAGAGCATTTTACATCTATTTTTTTTGATTCATCCTCAGCAAATGAATTAAATAGTTGCATCAATCCACAATATTGTGAAGCTGTTGTATCATCCTCAAATTTAATTGTAGCATCTACTGTACTTACCTTGTTATCTTTCATATTGGCAGTTACTTGTAATTTCATTTTTTTGCCATCCTCTTCTGTTGTTTGTGTACAAACTACTTTATTGCTTCCACATCCAGTAAATAGTAGTAAAGCTCCTATGCCTAAAACTAAAGTTTTTTTCATTTTTTTCACTCCTTTTCTACTACCATTATACTAAAGAACAAACTTAATGACAATATTTTTAATTATAATGATACAATTAATAGTAAAATTGTATGTAAAAAGATAAATATAACCACTAAAGAATTATTTAATTATCAAAATAATGATATAATTTTATTAGGTGAGAACAAATGTTAGAACAATTAGAGGTATTAATTAAGTGTATATTTGAATTGATATTATTAATTTTAAATCCAATATTTTCAATTCCAATATTTATATGTATTTATATTTATCACACTAAGGTTAAAGAGTATAAAGAAGAAACCTATTACAAAATTACTAAAGTATCCTATTTTAACGTTAGACATAATGCTGGAAAATATGGAGAATATTTGATTTATAAATATCTTAAAGATTTTGAAAATCAAGGTGCAAAGTTTTTATTCAATATATACATACCTAAAAAAGGCAATGAAACTACTGAAATAGATGTATTAATGATTTCGAGTAAAGGATTATTTGTGTTTGAAAGCAAAAATTATAGTGGATGGATTTTTGGTAATGATAATCAAAAATATTGGTACCAAACACTTCCTTCTAATAGAGGAAAAAGTTATAAAGAAAAATTTTATAATCCTATTTTTCAAAACAATACACATGTTAAGTACCTTAAAACTTTTGTAGAAAAAACAATACCAATACATTCAATAATTACCTTTTCTGATCGTTGTACTTTAATGAATGTTTATTTTCAATCATCAAAAGTAAATGTTATTAATCGTTATCAGGTTTATAATTTAATTAGTTCTATTTATAACAGTAATTCAAATGATTTATTGTCTAACAAACAAATAGAAGAAATATATAATACATTATATCCTTATACTCAAATAGATGAAAGTATTAAGCAAAAACATATTGATAATATTAACAATAATCTAAATAATATGACAATTTCTAATAACAAAAATGTATCTACTGACAAAATAGAAAACGACAATATAGTAAATAACACAGTTAATAAAACCAAACAAGTTATTAATTTAAATAATAATACTGTAAGAATTATCATTGATGATAAAAATCAAACTTTAATTTGTCCCTTATGTGGTTCTAAATTAGTATTAAAAATAGCCAAACATGGTGTACATACTGGTGAAAATTTTTATGGATGTTCTAATTATCCTAAGTGCAAATATATAAAAAAGTAAATCAGATATTTAAAAATGATATCTGATTTTATTATATAAAAAATTTAAAGATTGCTATATTGATATAACTTTTTTAGATGAAATTTAAATATTAGTAAGTATTGAGAAAAAAATAATATAAAAATTTAATTAACAAAAAAAGACTTTTTTAGTCTTTATTCAAAAGCCCGCTCAAATATTTTATCATTTTCAAAAAGTAATGATATTCTTTCATTTCTATATTCAAATGCTTCTTCTACGCATTTTGTAATTAAATAAATTTTATCTTTTGATAAAATTGGAATGCTCATATCATTCATTCTTTCTAGTCTCAAATGTGGAATTGTTGAAGTGACAACTGTTCGTCTAATTGCTTCATAGTATCCTATTTCTTTTATTGATAATACTAAATATAAATTAAATATTCTTGTGTTATATTTAAACTTCTTGCATAATCATTAATTCTCAAAATCTGTACACCTGAAGATAAAATACAATTATCATTCTCCATTATCATTCCAACAGCTCCTATTTTTCCATCCTTTGTAAAAATTATATCTTTAGGGTGAAGTTGTTGATTAATACTATTATATATATCTTCTGATACATAAAAATCAGGGTACAAATCAACTGAATTATTAACAATATCCGATGTTCTAATAAATGGTTTGTCATTTTTTTCTTTATCCAAATAAATATTATAATTAGAACTGCCTACTTCTATACCATGAAAAGATTCCCTAACTATTGAACCTAATTTTTCAATTTTCAATGATTCTTTTAATTTTTCGTTTATATTTTCATAGAGTAAACTATAGTGTTTCGGAATCCAAATATCTTTTTCTTTAAGATCATTATATTTAACATTAAATGAAAAATCACTTTTTATATTTTTTATATCAAATCCTAGACTATCATAGAATATACTCCTTGCTTCTTCAATTTTTTTTATTGATTTTATTAATAATTTATTTGCTTCTTTTTCATTATTAGTAATTTTATCAATTACATCTTTAGATAAAATTGGAATATCAACTTGTTTTAAATTAGTTAATGATAATAATGGTTGAATATTTCCAGTAGTTAAACTATATAATTGAACCTTGCCATATTTTGATCTAAAAAATACTGACAAATACTCAGGAGTTATTTTTTCATTTTCTTTAATTGATATGTGTGCAATATGTCTTGGTATACCTGCAATACCAATATACTCTTTTTTATATATAGCAGACTTACCAATTGTTCCAACTATTGGAATTAATACATCATTTTCAGTTAAATGTATTCTCTTAATTCTATAATAGTCTTCTTTGTCAATATATGGTACATCACTAATAGGATCAAAATCTACACAACCTTCTCAGATATTTCTACCATATAAATATCTGATTCCACCATTAGAGTTTCTAGGGATTGCTGTATGTTCACCATCTGACACTTTATAATTTTCTAATTTTATATATTTAATTTTATTACTAATTATTTCTTCTTTCTTTTCCATAAGTCATCTCCTCCATAATAATTATACCATGATCTTGTAACGATTATATCCTACCGTTTGCGGAATAATGTTGTTTTCTCATTCATACGGATCATTTATATTTTATCCGTATCATTGTTAAAATTAAAAATCCATTGAAGATTTTTGACACTTTCGGCACTTTTCTTCAATGAACTATTTTAAAAGTCAATTTTTTGTACCTAAATTGTACCTAAAAATATTTTAGCAATACTGATGGCTCGTAAACCCTTATAAAATGGGCACAAAAAATGAGAGCACGGTTAAATGCTCTCTTCAGGGGGCAAAAATATATCACACACAAAATAAATTATTACTAGTTAAAAGCCTTATATTATAAGCATTTATAAATTATAACTAATTACAAAATTTTAAATATAATTATCAAATTTTACAATTTGAGTACCTAAATGGGTACCTAAAATTGATAATACTATCATTAATTCTTCATAGAAACGAAAGGATAAATGTTATGAATATAAATTATACAAAATATGGTGATTATTTATTACCAAATTTAAAACTTACTGAAAAAGAAAATAAAACTTTAAATAAATATGGATTATTAAGATTAGAATACTTAAAAAGTAATGAGAAAGCATTATATCAAGAACTACTTATGAAAGATAAATTAAATGAACATCTTTTTTCAGTCAGTATAATAGTTGAAGGTAGAATCAATAACATAATTAACAGCTTAATAAAATCAGATGCATTAATTACAGAAAAACTAAAATATGAAAATCAATTACTATGGGTTCAAAAAATGAATAATTGTAAAAATATTGCTGAAGAAATTGTTTTAAAAGAAATTATTTATGGAGATGAAATATGATTAAAGGTAAAGAAGATATCACAGATAAAGAATTTGAAAAAATATTATTACCATTCTATAACAATTACAATGAATATCTTATTAGGTTTATAATACCAGAGGCTGTAGCATTTTATTTAGCAAATGCATATAGTAGAAATTGTTTATCAGATTGTCCATTAATTAATCATATCAACTCAGCATTAGATATATTTAATGTTAGCTGTAATAGTGATGAATTAATACCTGAAATAGAACTAATTTTAAAAATAAAATATAATCTTAAAATCACTATAAATAATCCATTAATATTAATAGAAGTTGTATAAAGAAAAGCACTACCTAAATTTAGATAGTGCTTTAAATTTACATTTTGGAGTACTGTTATTGTCTAGCCAGTACTGAATTTGTACTCCCATACAAAATTCGTATGTGGGAATAATCCCAATCCCTTTATTTATTAGTTTATGGTCTTAGCTTTTTTTCTTAATTTAGTAATGTTAGATTTTATTCCCGTAGAAAGACGCATTTCCTGTGCATAGCTTCTCATATTTGCCAAAAAATCTTTATCGTTTATTTCATTATTTTTACAGTGTGAAATATAATCATTTAGTACGTTGCAATCTTTTAAGCGATTAAATAAATTTATACATTTTGTATATTTTTTTAAACTTGGTACTAATATGTCTATTTTCCAAAAATTGTCTTTATTATAATCAATATTAGAAAAATCAAAATTATCAACAATTTTATTTGTGATACCTTTTGAAAATGCATATTTATTAAAACTATTTTCCATTTGTTTATAAATGTTGATAATAGCATCAATATATTTAGAATTACCTGACATACTTGAATCAATACTCATTTTTTTATTATTAATCGTTTTAGAATACAATAACAATTCATAATATTCTTTTTCTTTAAACAATTTTTCATAATAATCTGAATATTCATATTTAGTTTGCAGAGAATCTATTTTATCTAAAACACTCAATGATAAATCATATTCCTTGTTTTTTAAATACTCTATCATATTTTTTTCTGAACTTTTAACATTTAAAGCCTCAATTATATACTTATCAATTAAAGTATTATAGCCATATTTATCTAAAATAATTTGTAAATCATGTTCACTCAGGTTAAAATTAGCATTGGAATTAAAATCATTATAAACTGATTCTAAATTTTCAAATGAGTTATTCTCATTTAATATGATATGTTTTTTTAAATCTAAATCAAAATCATTTTGCAAAATATAATTTTCTAATTCTAGTTTTAATTTTTCATCATTAATTTTACATATATCATTTACTATATTTATATCAATAAATGGTTTTATAGAATCCCAATTTATTTTTTTATCAATTAACATTTTATAAATTACTGAAATGTTATCTTCTTTTTGTTTTAATAATAAATCAAATATATCTTTTGGAACCAAAATATTATCTAGATATTTTGTTAAATCATAATTCTTAATATTATTTTTTAAATTAATAATAAGAGTCTTAACTTCAGTCAAAAATTTATTTAATTCTTGAGAATTTTCACTATTACCTTTATTGATATACTCAAAATATAAATTATCTAATGATTGAAAAATAGTTTCATTATCTAAAAAGTAAGAATATTTCAGATAATTTTGAAATTTTATACTAATATTAAAATTTTTATAAAAGTCTTTAGTATCAATATCTAATTTGTAATTTTTTTTCACATATTCATAAAATTTTTGATCACCTAGTAATAGTATTTTTTCATTATTTGGTAAATATCTATATATCTGATTATAAATTTTAGAAAAATTCACTTCTTCTTTTTCCAAAATTTTATAAACACTTTCCCAATCATCAAGTCCAGAAAAAGGATCATTTGATACATTATAAATAATTTGCTCGCTTGCATTCAATATATTATTTATATCCATAAAATTAGTTAAATATATATAATAATTATTATCAAGCATATTTTTTTTATATGCTTCTTTTATTATTAAATCCATTGAAGAATCAGTTAATTGTTTACCTTCATTAATAAAGCCATTGAGTTTTTTATTTAAAGATCCTACGCAGTCAAATCCCATTAAAACACTTATAATTATTAGCTGAGAATAATTTATATTTTTAAAATTCTTATCTTTCAGATATACATACTTTGTAATAATTCTATTAAATAAATGTTTAACTCTTCTAATGGAATTATAATTATTATTAATAATGCCAATAATAAAATCTCTGTTTTCTACTTTATTAAATATATAACTTAATATTTCATTTTGATCTATCTGTTTTTCTATATAACTTCGCATTATTATGGGCTGATTATTAGCAACATTCAATATATAATCAAACAATTTATCAGGATTTATATCACTTTCTTTATCATCGATAATTTTATTTAAATCTATCATAAAAATAAATCTAATTTTAATATTACTTAAAACATTATCTAAATGATAATACTCATTATAAAGCAAAGAAATAATTGGCAATTGTAATTTCTTATCAATTCTATCAAGATCATCTATAATAAAATACACATTACCATTTTTAGGAACATTATTATATAAAACCTTACATAAATTACTTTTACATTTATCTATATCTAACATTGGGCTTTTTTCAACTTTTTCTGGTTTATAGAAACCATATCCATATAATATTAATAATATAAATATTATAAACAAAACGTACGGCATTATATTACTTGCAATCTTATACAAATCATTAAACATAGTAATTGATTTAAAAAATCCAGAATATACCAAATATATTGAAACGAACCCAATTAGTGCAACTAATATTTTATCGATTATTTTCTTAAAAATATTATTCTTTTTTAAAGAAGTTGTTGTATAACTAAATTGATTATTATAAAATGTTCTTTCAACATCATATGGGTTTTTACATAGGCAACTTCCAACTTGATTAACAAAGTACCTATGATATTTATCTATAACATTTGTATTTTTTTCATATTCATTATTAATTATCAATCTTTCTTCTTGTTCTTGATTAACATTTGTTACATTCTTTCCATTAATGATATCTTTGTTATTATTTATATTTAAAAAATTTATATTTAAAAATATATTATTCCTTTTATTTTTTTTATTATTACATACTTTATTTTCAAACAAATTTATTATGCTAGATTTACCAGTACCATATTCACCATCTATTGCTATAAATTTAGCTCCTTTTTTTATAGCGAAATATATTTGCTCAGAATATGTTATTGCTCCAAAATTATCATTATCTTTATCAGTTATTGGAGTTTCCAAAAAAACTCTACAATTTTCATTATTCTTTTTATCTTTAATACTTATTCTTTTCATATTACAACACCTCCTGTAGTAACAAAAAAGTGCAATACAAAACTATAAAGCCTGTACTAGCACCTTTTTATTCTTTTATATTCCATATTCCTTGTTTACCTGATATTTCTTTGTTGTCATTTATTTTTTCAACTAATTCTAATTTCCAAGCGTAACCAATTCTATCATATTTATGACCATAAACCAGTTCATTCTCTTTAATTATTTTTTTATTTATTTCATCGTTTAATTCAATACAATCTAAAACCTTAACTTTTGCAACAATCCTTGATTTGGGATATTTGAGATTAAGATGCTCAAATTTTTTCATTGCATCCTTATCTATACCTTTTCCTGCATGGATTAGCAATTCTCCTCTATAACTATAATTCCAACTTCTAAATTCATATTTTTTTAAACCTTCTGCAACTAATGTTGCCCAAGGCTGTTTTAATGTAATAACCTTCATTATTTTTTATACCTTATTTGAAGATTTAACTTAAAGAAAATCTTGCCATTTTCAACATATAATTCTAACATATGATATCTTGTTGAACTAGGAGAATCTAACTTTGTCTCTTCAATCAAATAATTAATAACCTTTTGCCTAAAATAGATTAAATCCAAAACAACAACTTTTCCATCTTTTTTTACGACAATCAATCCACCATTGACATTATTTTCACCATTCCATTTAATACTTGGAAAAAAGCCAAAACTTATTGCTTCTAAAAAATCACCTAATTTTTTTAACGCAAAGTTATTATCTGAAAAATTACTATTTTTCAAAAACAAATCCTTTAAATTTTTATTTTCATATTCGTACGAATCAAGTAAAACATCACCTAAATATTTAGGCATATTACTATCAATCAATCTTAAATTATAATCAAAATTTTCACATTCCATTTTATGAAATTTGATTTGACCTCCTAATGATTTAATCATATGTAGTCTATCTATTAATTTTGTTCTTGACTTTATATTGTTAATTTTACTAATATCACTTATATCTAATTCAGTTACTTCGTAAATAAAATTAGTATGATTACTTGCATTTAAAATTGTAGCTGGACTTCCTAAACTTGACTTAATACTATATTTCAATAATAAATCATCACCAACTCTTCTATCCATAACTATTGCATTTAAATCCTCTTTAGAAGACGATTTAGACTTTAAAATACCAGATGGAGTCATTTTATCCAATAAGGACTGTACATTATCTATTTCAAAAGAGCCATTAGAAGCAACTGCATTTTTTATTATATTGAATAATTTCAATTTATTATCTTTTATTTCTAATCTTTCAAGTTCTTCCACTAATTCATCATTAAAATAAATACTAACGTCTAAATTATTGTGTAAAACATAATCTATAATTGTGTCTCTTTCTTGTAATGTAAGCTGTTTAACCTGATATAATTCGTTAGTAATATCTTCTAATTTCTCATCCACTAAATTCATATCAGGATTCTCTAATAAAGCTAATATTGCATAAAACTCTGACCATTCGCCTCTATTCATTGCCATAAAAATCATCCAACCTTTCTATCATATATTCTGCCATAGCTTTTATTACTGGAATTGATACTGAATTTCCAAATAGTTTATATTGTTGGGTATCACTTATTCCTTTAGGAAACGAAAATTTATCAACACCATTTTCTATAAAGCCATAATTTATAAATCCCTGCAATTTTCCCCATTCAGTAGGTGTCATATTCCTTATACCCTCCTTATTTATTGGATTACCTCTTCCAACCAATAAATTATCATATTCTTTTACATATTGTCTTATAAGATTTCTTTCTTTGCCAGAACCACCAGTTGCCATAATTGTATTTGACACTGGATTTTCCCCTTCGTTAACAACAATATATCCAAAGCCTGAATTAACCGAAGCATGACTAGCTTTATGATTTTTTAATGTTGTTAAAAGTTTATCAGATAAATAGTATTTAGAATCAACCTTACTTTCTAATAAATCATATAAATTTCGATAAATCTTCTCATCAGAATGATCAGGTAAATTAGGAAATTTATAATTTTTAGGAATAATATCATTTCTAAAACCCATAATAAATATTCTTGCTCTTTTTTGCGGAATTCCAAAATCCTTTGTACTTCTCACCAAATTTTTTGCATCATATTTTATTTCTCCATTTTTTATATCAACGCCTACAACTTTATAATTCAACTCATTAAGTACTTTAATTATTGTTTTAAAAGTATTACCTTTTTCATGTTTTAAAAGACCTTCAACGTTTTCTAGCATAAATGATTTTGGCTTTGTTCTTTTAATAATATCTGCAATATCAAAAAATAATGTTCCTCTTGTTTCATCTGCAAACCCTTTTTGAAGTCCAGCAATTGAAAATGCTTGACAAGGAAAACCACCTAATAAAACATCATATTCGATATTTTCTACTTTATTTTTAAATTCTTCACTTGTAACATCATTATAAGAATCTTCATTATATAAATGCTTATATACTTGACATGCATACTTATCAATATCTGCTGATAAAACATTACTAAATCTACCAGTTAATTCATATCCTCTTCTTATTCCACCTAAACCTGAAAATAAATCTATAGTTTTGTATTTTTTCATTTCGTACCTCACTTATTAATTACAATTTAGGGTTTGGTCAATCCCACATGCGAATTTCGTACAGGAGTACAAATTCATTGCTTGCTAGACAAA
>UMFK01009763.1_pt1 | contig 10766 bp, 7 predicted proteins | sample 1964981 | NCBI WGS metagenome assembly UMFK01 (sample SAMEA4836043, study PRJEB28245) | human gut metagenome | biome: gut microbiome; material: fecal sample | place: Denmark | collected 2008
TATAGAATTAAAGAATTCTCCCCCTGATTTATCGGGTGAGCCCAAGGATGTGCCCCGTGTGCGGCAGATGCTGCGCAAGGGCGGATACGACAAGATTATATCGTTGGTCAATGAGCGCGCCACGAAGCGCAATATCCTCTCGGCGTTCAATACGCTAGTAGGAAAGGCCCGTCCTGGCGACATCTTCTATATCCACTATTCTGGCCACGGACAGCAAGTGGCCGATCCGCATCACGATGAACCTGATGGGCTGGATGAGTGTTGGATACCCTACGATGCCTATAAGAAGGCTTGTGCCCGCGACCGAGGCGAGCGTCATCTATCCGATGATGAGGTCAACTACTACCTTGGGCGATTGCGCGACAAGGTGGGCGATCGAGGAAAGATCCTTGTCGTCATCGATGCTTGCCATAGTGGAGATGCTACCTGTGGCGACGAAGGCGAGGAGGTGCTGCGCGGCGTGAGCGAGGTCTTTGATGCGACATGCCATTTTGCCGAGCCCATCCCCCGTGCTGTGTCGCGACGCAAGGAGCGCTGGATCACCATCAGCGCATGTACCAGCGCCCAGTCCAATGCAGAGCTGCGTAATCCAGTGGCTGGCCGGTTGACCTATGCTCTGTGGCAGATATTGTCCGACCAGTCTTCGATGAGCAACGCTGAACTGGAGCGACGTATCAAGCGTTTCTACCAGGGTATCCGGTCCCGTGTCTATCAGACCCCGGTAATAACGGGTGAGTATAAAGACCAGCAACGTATATCCGATTTTCTCAGATGATGGAGGTGATGACCGGGATGGACAGCGACGAACGGTTGTGGGAGGCACGTCTGGTGGCCGATGTGCGTGCCGGCGTGCGGTTGGCGGAGAATGAACTCTACGCCTATTGTGCCGATTATTTTTGGCGTAAATACCGCGGCGTGTTCTTTGTGGGAGAAGAAGAGGCGGCAGAGATATTCCAAGATGCTTTCATCGCCTTGTGGGAGCACATCGAGCGGGGGCGCCTGGTCTGTCTCGATGGAAACATGGTGGGTAAAAACGGCGCACCCCTGACCTGCAGCATCCTCACCTATTTCATGGGGATAGCCCGATTTAAATATCTCGAATGGTCCCGAGACCATGCCGAAGCCATCCGTACTGCTGATGGCGAGGACCAGGAGGACGACGTGACGCTTCTCGATGTCAAGGAGATGGCCGCCGTGCTCTATGACGAGGGAGACGGGGCGATGCTGGACATCGTTTGCGACCTTGTGGCTGGAATGTCGGATCGGTGTGGAGAGATTCTCACCAAGTTCTACTATGAGGAGAAGGATCTCGACACCATCCTGGAAGAGTTGCCGACCATCGGCAGCAAGAACGCCCTCAAGACCAAGAAGTATAAATGTATGGAGGGATTGAGGAATGCGGCCAAGGAGGTCTATCATAAGTATCTCAACGAGGAATAATAGATCAAGAAAAGAATACTTTCTAATGCTTTAACCATTCAACATAAAAAGACAAGAGCTATGGATATTAACTTTCAAGACCGAATAGACGAGTATCTGCTCCACCCAGATAGACTGTCGGAAGAAGAAAAGTCGCAGTTTCTGAGCGAGTTGGAGGCCGATCCCAAAAAGCGTGCGCAGTTTGAGCTGACGCGCGATGTGCGTTTGGCCGTGACCAGTCGTGCGAGGAAGATGTCGCGTATGGAGGAGATGCGGACAATGTACGGCCACGTCCGTTCGCATGTGGCGATGAACTGCCTGAACGCGGCGGAAGACCGTCAGGATGTCCCGCGACGCAAACGGTGGGTGTGGTTGTCGGGTATTGCTGCAGCCGTAGTGCTGGGATTCTTCGTGGCCCGACTTGTGCCAGGCTCTTCTTCGTCCGACGATGGACTGCGTGGCGATGATCAAGTATTCGACGGTACGCCGTCAGAAGGTCACAGCTCCGCCCTGCCAGGCGACACGTTGTCGGCTGATACCATTGGCTTCGATTCCAATTGATAGTTCATTTATTCAATCGTTTTTCATGAGAAAAATACTGTTGCTTCTGCTTGCTTTCGTCAGTCTCACTTTGACCTTGAAGGCGCAGACGCAGTCCCTGGAGGACCTGAAGCTCCAGTTGGAGCAGTCCGACACCCTTTATGAGGCCGAGAAGTATGACGAGGTCCTCGAAATCTGCCTGTCCATTGGACGCAGTACGGAGCGGTGTGACTCGGAGCAGGAGCGCACGGTCTATGTACGCAGCCAAATTTTGGCGTGCCGTTGCTATGACCAGCTGGAGCGGTATCAGGAGGGATACGAACTATCCAAGCGGTTGATGGCAACCCAGTTGACCGACGAGGAGAAAAAAGAACTGTCGGATGCTTATGTGAATAGCGCCTATTTTCTGGCGGTACCGATGATGAAAGGAAAGAATACCGATTATGGCAAGGCACGCGCCCTGCTCGAAGAGGTGCTCCCCTATGCCAACGAGAACGATTGGACGATCGTGATGAACAAGATAGGTGCTTCTTGGTATTTTGAGGGTTCGGTTTACTACCGAAAGCAAGATTATGACAAGACCAAGGAGTGTGCGCGTCGTGGTGTGGAGGTGTTCAGAAAAACAGGCAAGGTGAGCGACGAGATAGCCACGCTGAACCTCCTGGCTGACGCATACTATTATCAGTATGACTTGTCCAGTGCGATGGAGACGTACCGCTACGCTTTGTCGCAGGCGAAGGAAGCTGGCGAGACGGATTTGCAGATGAATGTCCTGAGTGATGTATGGAGGTTGTGCAACCTTATCGGCGATGTCCAGATGGCGCAGGAATGCAATGTGGCCATGGACTCGCTGGCGGAGCAAACGACCGACGAGGTGTCGAAGATGACTTATTATAACCTGCAGGCAGAGAAGGCCATGAGGCAGGAAAGCTATCGCGTGGCGGAACAGTGGCTCTTTCGGAGCGTCTCTCTGGCCGAGGCTTCGACGAGCGGGAAACTGGGCTCGCTGGCGGGAATTCCCTATTTCAAATTATCCGAACTTTATCTGAAGGCGGGCCGTTATGACGACTGTATAGCTTATGCGAAAAAATACATGGAGCCTCCCCATGAGGAAATGTCGGCCGTAGGCCTGTACCGTTTCATGGGATATGGTCAGTTTATGGCAGAAGCTTATCGCTACAAGGGGGACAAAGCGGGCTGCTACGAAACGGTCGATACGCTCTTCCTGCTCCTACCCTATCTCTCGGACCCAGAAGTGATCAATTACCTTTATATCCGGCGTGGCTTCTGTCGTGCTGCCTTTGGCGATCACGAGGCGGCGCTGGCTGACTATCAGAAGGCGGACGAGATACTCGCCACCAAGTATAAGCCCTCGGACCAATGTCGGGTTCAGCTGCTTGCTTTTTTGACCCGCCAGTTTCATGCAGTGGGGCGTGATGCGGAGGCGGAACAATGTAGCCGTAAAAATTTGGCTTATATCAAGGAACTGAACGGTGAGAATAGCTTACAATATATCGAGTCGCAGATACGGTTGGCTCAGGCCGAAGAATGGTCTGGGATGATAGTGCAAGGGTGTCAGGACTACCTGCAGGCCGAGGAGCGTCTAGAGCGGTGGGTACGCGACCGTCTGCCGTATATGGATGCCAATGAGCGCAAGGGATTTTGGAGTCCCCTCTCAGAGCTGTTCACGCTCATGACCCCCTATGCGCTGAAAGCTGGCGAACTACAGACGGCATTTACCCGCGGATGTTATGATGCGCTGGTGATGTCGAAGGCGTTCCTCTTGGACTCCGAGCGTTCTTTGTACGATATCATCAAGCGGGAGGGAACAGATGAGGACATGCGGCAGTATATGGCCATCGTGGCAATGAAGCAACAGATGAAAGGCTGGGAGAAGGATTATCAGCAGAATGCCGACCGTATCTTGGAGGCTTCCAAACAGCTTGAGGTGATGGGACGAGGACTGCAGGCACGCGTTCGGGGATATGGAAACAACACGGAGTTTATGGATGTGGACCATGAGGCGGTGCGCCAGTCGCTGCACAAGGACGAGACGCTCATCGACTTCACCGACTATGAAACGAAACCATCGGATCGCCACTATGCTGCCTATATCGTTCGCCAAGAGCAGCAATACCCGCTCTTGATGCCTCTTTTTGACGAGTGCCAAATCGACTCGCTCTGCATACCGCAGCCCTATCTTTATTATGATCAGGAGTATTCGCCCGCGATATTGCAACTTCTATGGACTCCCTTGGCCTCGCAGTTGCATGAGGGACAGACGGTTTACTATGTTCCATCACAGCTTTTGTTTAATATAGCATTGGAGTCGATTCCTCTTGCGGATGGTACGCTCTTGGGAGATCACTATCGCTTTATTCGTTTGTCGTCGGCTCGCGAGCTGGTGCGGATGAGAAAGGCAGACACGGTAGCTAAGGAGCGCACGGCGGTGCTCTATGGAGGACTGCAATATGATGTAGCCTCGACGACCATGCAGGGTGAGGCAGAGAAGTCTGGGCAGTCCCCCTTCCCTCTCGACGAGGAAGATGTGGTTTGTGGGGGTGGAACCTTTGCTTACCTTCCAGGATCAGAGGAGGCTATCCGAAAAGTGGAACGTATCCTTGGCGAGCACCATTGGGAGGTCTGTACCTACACGGGGGCGGAGGGAACTGAGGAGTCTTTCCTGGCCATGAACGCTCACTCACCACGTATCTTGCAACTCTATACTCATGGATTCTATTATACGCCAGACAGGGCAAGCGGTATTGATTATCTCAAGGGATTCACAGATGCGATGCAGCTCTCGGGTATCGTTCTCTCTGGAGGCAATGCGGCATGGACGGGTAAGGAGTTGCCCGATGGCGTGAGGGGTGGAATACTCACGGCGGGAACGATTGCTGGTATGGATCTGAATGGCACCGACCTGGCTGTCCTGTCAGCTTGTCAGACGGGTTTGGGCAAGGCTACTCCCGAGGGGCTCTATGGCTTGCAGCGCGCTTTCAAGAAAGCGGGTGTCTGTACGGTAGTGATGTCACTATGGGAGATCAGCAACAATGTCTCTCAGGAGTTTATGACCATCTTCTACGAGCGCCTTATGGCACAAAATGGTGGGTGGGATAAGCAGAAGGCATTCAGAGAGACTAAAGCCATCATCCGCGCGCGCCACCCCGAACCCTACTATTGGGCAGCTTTCGTGATGCTGGACGGATGCTTCTGATCGAGAGAGACTGGACGGATGAGTTTTTCCTTCAGCCTCTCCGCCCGCGAGCTTGGAACGAGAAGGAGGTATACAGTCACCTCAAATTCGCAACTAAGCCCTTCAACGTCCTTTTTGCGTGTACACGTCTTCTCATTACTGAAGCATCAGATAAATTGAGGCTGAAATACCCACTTCTGCCTACACCATCCCCTTACCCCACAATGCGACCTGTAGCCTTGAGTCCGAACCTCTTTACTTCGAGTCTGTGGATAATGATCTTGTAAAAGTTACGGATAAGTGCTGAAAGAAGAAGGAACACAGTGTTCTCTGCCATGAAGAATTTGGGCAATATGTCCTACCCGAAACCATTGTTCATATCCTAAACAGGAAGTCGCCAAACGTGACTTGTTATGCACTGCGCCGTGAGTTAAACTTGCGCATATCAAGCAATCAAGTGGAAAAGGCAAATGATTTTGTCGTTGCAACTCGTCAGAAACATATTTGATACGACCATGGAATTATGCAATTCTTTGCAAGCAAAAAACGTTCGTTAACATGTTTGTGTGTGTTTGAAACACTTGGGTTGGTGGCCTCTGCCCAACTCCTTCATGTGGTCCGGTTGTGAGATGAGACCGTTTTCGGTCGAAGTCTCTACGGCTTGGTTGGGATGAAGTGAGCGGGTCAGAAGTGCAGCACATGCTGTTTCTGACTCGCTATTCGTTGTGATGGAGCGTGTTTGGGAAAGGATTCTGCTAGATGGATCTCCTTAGGCCGCAAGCGCCCCAGAGGCTACTTCGTGATAAGGAAGTCTGTATTGTCTGTTGTCAGCTTGAGCGTCTCGGTGTGTCGCTCCATGACGGAGAAGGTTTTGTCCTGGTAGCGCAGATAGTGGACGGTCATCTCGTTGCCCTTGAGAGAGAGTATTTTCATAGCGCAGAGCGTGCCGTCGGAGAAGATGGCTTGTCCGTCTTTCAGGGTGAACATCGCACTGCCGTTGGCCGTCCAGTAAGGCGTCTGGTCCTTGTAGTCTCCTTTGATCTCCATGAACACGGCGCGTCCGTCGTTATAGAACACGAAGTGGTTCTGCTTGCTGGTCACGTCCCTGTTCCATGTGCTGGTGATTTTTCCGCCCTCTACGATTTGTCCCTTGCTATGGGTGATGAGCCAGGTGCCCTTGATGTCTCTCATGGTCAGTCCAGTGGCAGAGGGAGCGTTTTCGTCCCAATAGTCTCCAGGTCTCTCGGTGGAAGGGTCGTAGATACCGAGGAGGTCGGTGCGATGGCTGGAGAGGCTGAGCGTGTCGACGTATTGTTCTACATCGTTGGGGTCTCCGTCGTCATAGATGGTGTAAACGATGACCATCTCATAGTCGGTACAGGAAACGATGCGTACGTCGTGGAGCGTGCCGCCCTGGAACGTGGCGAGTCCGTTTTGAATGGAGAAGGAAGCCCTCTCCTCGACCTCCCAAAGACGCTGGTCATCCTCATAGTCGAGGAGTAGGCAGCGTCCGTCGGCATAGAAGACAAAGTGGTCTTGGTCGCGTTCCACATTCTTGTCCCATTGCTTTGTCACCCTGCCGTTCTTAATCTCTTTGCCGCTGCTATGGATGCGCTTCCATGTTCCGACAACTCGCTCCATCGTCAGGTTCGTCGCAGTCCCTGTCGGAATTGTTATGCTGACGTTGTCATCATCATCGTCGTCACCACATGAGGTGAGTGCGACTGGTAGGGAAAACATTGCTGCGAGGAGCAGCAGGAGGTGGAATTTCTTCATCATTTTCTTTTTCATTGATCTTATGGTAGCATGGTTGTGGCAGTGCGTCTTGTTGTTTTCTTCTGGGACTTGCGTTGGTGCGTGCCCGTTGTCCGTAGAGTCTCGCACTACCCTATTGACTCCTCAGACATGGGCGCAAAATTATATAGTCGGTTGGAAAGATGCAAATTTTTCCACACTTTTTTCAGAAATTTCCCTACTGATATAGTTTTTTTATGAAAATGGAGTGGATATGGCCGATTAGGGGAATGGTTGGAAAACTTGGCTTATACATACTCCTTTGGCGGAATGATATAAGAAAATCCTGTTTTCAGATACGGATATAAAAAAAAGTGTCCGACTCTCCATGAGAATCGGACGCTTGGTAGGGACACCCGGGCTCGAACCGGGGACCTCTGCAATGTGACTGCAGCGCTCTAAACCAACTGGGCTATGCCCCTGTGTCGTTCTGACAGGGTGCAAAGTTAAGCAATTTTATTCTAACCGCCAAATTTATCGAACGTTTTTTGCTTTCGCTCTATTGATAATTATTGTTGTCCAGTGTTTTACGATTCTCAATTGCGCTGCTGTGTACTACAAACTTTTCTGTGCGAAAAGATAGATTCCGTGGAGATAAGCCCTATGGGGAGGTAAGAGCGTAGAGCACAAAGGGCTACGCCTCCATCTGAAAATGGGTGAGTGGAACCAGTCTGAATAGCTTGTTCTGTTCTGTTTCTGCCATTTCGGTGAAGGGCTTTCTGCGCAACACGATGGCGAGCCAAGTGGAGGGATGTCAATGCACGGACTGTCCATTCGCCTTCTCCTGACCCTCCTTTCTTCCTTCCTCCTCCCTTGTTTCTTCTTAGTTCCTCCTATTGTTTCCGTATCAATCCCGCATGGTTTCCGTATTCTTTCCGTATTGTTTCCGCTTCTGGAAGCGAGAATGATAGAACAACGAAAGAAGGAGGAAAGAAGGAAGAACGAAGGACGATACGGGAACAATACGGGATTGATACGAGACCGATACGAGACGGAGCGACTTCCGTCTGAGGAGGAAGGTGAGTATTTTAACTTTTTCATCATGGTCGGATAGGTATTATGTTTTATATTTTGTCGCCTTGCCACGCATGGTGTCTCGAGGCAGGATTGCCGGCACGCCGGCTGTCATGACTTAAGCGTCATACAAAGATAACCTTCCGTCCGCCCGAATGCAAGACGATTAGCATGAATTAACGCCCCATTAACGCTTGATCCGTATCGATTTAACAAGTCCACTACCCGCCCAAACTCCCTTTGTTGCTATTTCTTTCACACGCCTCCTACTTTTTGCCGCAACCAAGGCCTTGCTGTTCATTTCTGCCTACCGCTCCGATACGTCTCTCAAGTGAAGTTTGGATCATGAATAAACGTGACAACCTTTTCCAGGGTTGCTTATGTCGAGAGGCAAAGGTAAGTTAAGGTGAGGGCTGATCGTAACTTATCCTTATCTTCGGCCCTACTCTGCCCTATTGATGTTTAACGTTTAACATTTAACGTTTTCGTTAGCGTATGAGCCTGTCAGCTTTTATGAACTATTTCTTCTCACGAACAGGGATAGTAAACATATGAATATATAATGATATAACCAAAACAATATAAGGCGATATACATATATAATTAAATGTGGATAGTATTTTCACTGCAAGAGGTTTGTTTTCGGGAGGTTTGTTGGAGGAGGTTGGGATAGGATTGTCTTTTTTAATAGTTAGATATGTATATATGGAAATGTGGATAAATGGATAAGGTGAAATATCGAAAACGATAAATAAAGATAAAATTAAGTATTTAAGTAGTGGCTTCCTTGTTGTTATCAGATGTTTTGCTTAATTTTGCAGGGTGGAATGGTGGTTCTGGTTGTTAAAAGCGGATTGTTTGTTTTATGATGGTTTGATTCTAAGTATATCCACAAATATGGATATGTTGATAAAAACATTTTGTCGAACAATGGGTGGGTTAAGGAATGTGAGTCGTGTTGTAAAGAAATCAATATATATGGAAATCCATTATTAAGCAAATGATGAAATAAAGATTACGATAAAAGATGAAATCCTTATATATTGAAAAGAAGATAATGAAGAGATGACATGATGTTACCGAGCAATCAGCAACGATGCTATTTCCATAAGAGGTAGGAGAGAAGAAAGAGAACATTTAAAAGTGAAGTATAAGAACTATATGAAGAAGAAAAGCTATTTTGAAGTCAGCTCGGTGGTGAATCGCTGGCTGACGGTAGGACTTGTGCTGGTAATTGTGAGTTTGATGCTGTCGCAATGGAGTTCAACCTTTACGGCAGCCAGCGACGCCATTGCGGGTTCGTTTGGCAAGGCTCTGAACACATTTATGCGCACGGCTGTAGGCAATGGAGTGGTCAGTGTGCTTTTCGGCGTGGGCCATGTGTTGCTTTTAGAGTTTTTTCGTCGCGGGATGCGCCGTTCAGGCGATCGTTTTTGGGTGCTTGTCGCTTTGTGGGAGGTGCTCGTCGGCGCATCATCGTTGGTTACTGCTGTTCCTGGGCGGGACACATTGTACGCCTATGCTCACAACCCGACGGCGTGGGACAGTTTCCGTGAGACGTTTCTCCTCAACTATCGAGTCCTCGCAGGGATGGTGCAACTTCTTGTTTCTTGCCTATGTATTGTACGTTATCGAGGCCGCATTCGCTTGTTCGGCATCACCAAGTTGATCTGTTCTCTGCTGGTGAGCTTGGTAGGGGTGCTCTTTTACAATTGGGCACTCCAAGCCACGGACCAGCAGGGAGTCATCCTGACGAACTACTACGCCCTTCAGGTGCTGATGGCCATTATTCCCCTTGTCTTCTTGCGCCTTTCAATGAGTACGCGTATCACCGTTCAGCCTGCCGAGGGCGATTCGGATATGCAGTCGTTGTGAGCGCACCACGGAGCAAGTTCTCGTTTTGGAATCTTCTTTGCGAGAGGAACCATACTAAAAACAGATAAAAGTATATGAACAAAATCATTCTTTCAGCGCGCGATTGGCGCATCTACCGTGCACTTTGGCTGCTGATGGTGATGGCCCTTGTGGTCGATCTGTGTGCAGTTTTGATGGAATCGGACCTGCTGACGACTACTGCCGCCACGCTTACCGCAGTCGAGACAAGCGACTGGCTTTCATTTTCCTCCGAGGCAGTATGTTTGTTGTCTCTCTGTGGTCTGTTTTGGCTTCTTCGCAATGGTCGCGAAGTGCCTATTCGTTGGCGCAATGGTTGTCTGGCGGCTTTCGTCGTAACCCTGGCTTATGCCATTACTTCCAAGCTCCCAACCCTTCTTTTTGGCCCTTTGTCGCTTGATGATGGCCACTGGCTGGTCGATTTTTTCAACAGTTGTGCTGACATTTTGATGCTACTGGTCCCCGTGGCCATAATAGCACTATTCATGCTTGGTGCTTCTTTGTGCGAAAGGGTAGGAAAGTGGTCGATTGTGGCGTGCAGCGCTATTGCCATCAATGCACCCCTCATAGTCACCTTTTTCTTTCTAGGCATCCAGGAAGACACCGCACCATGGCAGGAAGTCGTTGTCGGTCTGCTCATCCTGCTACTCTTCGTGACTCCCGTCGTTGCGCTTAGGGCCATCGCTGGAGGCGAGGAGACGGAGCAAGAAGGGGAGGGAAAGTTAATGGGACAAACCTCAATGGAAACTTATCGAATATGCTGCACCAGGCCCCAAGCCTGCAGCGACATACAAGAAAGAAATCATCAACGAGCGGTGGCGGCTTTTGGTCGCTGCCCGATAATATAAGAAAATATGGAAAAAAATATCAAGGTTGTCTTTGCCAACCAAAAGGGTGGGGTAGGGAAGAG
>UMFK01066208.1_pt1 | contig 10733 bp, 7 predicted proteins | sample 1964981 | NCBI WGS metagenome assembly UMFK01 (sample SAMEA4836043, study PRJEB28245) | human gut metagenome | biome: gut microbiome; material: fecal sample | place: Denmark | collected 2008
GTTGTCCTCCATGACCGTGTCGATGGACAGCCCCGGATAATGCGTGCCGATGGACACGACCGGAAGGCCGCACATGCACACCTTTTTGACGGATTCCTCCATCATATCGCCGAGCAGCAGGATGCCGCGCGCGGAATTGTCCGCAATCTGACCGGCAAACGCATATGGGTCCTGATGCATGCTCTTTTCGTCCAAAACAATCAGATTGTATCCGTGCTTCAATGCGCATCCCGCTACCATTTGATAGAATCGCATATAAAAGTAGCTGTCCTGCAGGTGGCGGCGCGAAGCGATGAGAACCAAATTCTGCTTCCCCGCCGCCGCGTTTTTCTGTTCAAAATACCCCATCTCATAGGCGGCGCTCTCAATTCGCTTGCGGGTCTTTTCACTGATACCGGACATGCCGCGCAGGGCAAGCGACACGGTATTGGTAGAGACATCGCAGCGCGCTGCAATTTGTTTTAATGTTACTTTTATGGTGTTCACCCTCCGTTTTTTGTTTCCTACATTAACAATACTAATTTCCTGTATTGTTGTCAAGTTTTTTTGTGCGTATTGCACCGATTCGGCAGCCGTGTTTTTCGGAAAAATCGATAATTCACGGGCAGTTTTCGCAGTTTTTTTCTCAAAATTCGATATGACCGCGCACGGCATCGGAAAAAATTAGCACTTTTCCCACTTGAAATAAAATGAATTTAATATTATTATAACCCGTATACATAATAAAATTCACGGGAATAGGAGTTTAGTATGTCCAAGTTCGATCCTCTGCATGTCCAGTGTGCTGTCAAGCAGCAGTATCAGCCGGTTTTCACCGGAACCAACCAGCCGCGGCTGCTCTATGTCAGCAACATTCGCCCGCAGACCAGCATGTACCCACGCATGCTCCATGCACATGCCGATGCCGTGGAGCTGGCGCTGATGTACAGCGGCTCTGGTAAATTCTTTATTCACGACCGATACGTTCCGGTCTCCGCCGGAGATTTGCTCATCTATAATTCCGGCGTCATTCACGATGAAATTTCCAGCGCGGACAACCCTATCGGCATGTACTGCATCACGTTCAACGGGCTGCACATGCCCGGTCTCCGTCCCAATGCGCTGCTCGCAGATGACAGAAATTGTGTCATTTCCTGCGGAGAACACTTCGAATCCGTGCGTTTTCTGTTCGAATTGATGTTCAAACAGCTGTCCTCCGACTATCCGAACGCCTCGGTTTTTTGCCACAATATGATGGAAGCACTGCTCGTGCAGGCGCTCACGCTCGCCGCGGACGCGCCGCAAAAATCAATTGGCAAGAGCAAGCGTCTGGAGCTCGCGCTGGACGTCAAGCAGTATCTGGACGCCCACTACACGGAGCCGATCACGCTCACCGACATCGGCCAGCATCTGCACGTCAGCCACTATTATCTGTGTCACGTGTTCAAGGATCTCATGGGCTATGCGCCGATGAAGTATCTGCTGCGGCGCAGGCTCGGCGAGGCGCAGACGCTGCTCATTTCCACCGACACCACCATTTCCAAGATTGCGGAGTCGGTCGGATTCGACACACAGAGCTATTTTAACTTCCAATTTGCCAAGAATGTCGGCATGCCTCCGTCACAATACCGAAAAAACTATCTTGTGCGCGCCTTTGATTGACTATTTTCACCAGTGGTCTGGAGCAAATACCTCATTCTTGCGCAGGAAATCGCAAACGAAAACCGGCTGGATGGGTTCTTTTCATTTTATTGCTCACTTACGTTTTCGACTTGATTTCACATTATTTTAATGTTATTATATAGCTACAACAAACCAGTAAGGAAGGAAGATTTTCATGAAACAGCAGCTCCGTGTAGGCGTCATCGGCTGCGGCGCAATTGGAAGAGAGCATTTGCGCCGGCTCACCGATGTCGTTCCGGAAACCATCGTGACAGGCGTTGCGGATTATTTCCTGCCGGCAGCGCAGAGCGCCGCAGAGATGTTTCACTGCACCGCATTTCAGACCGGAGAAGATCTGATCGCCTCTCCGGATGTCGATGCCGTTGTGGTCACCTCGGCAGACCCGTCTCACGCCGCCTACGTTTTGGAGGCAATCCGCCACAACAAATTTGTGTTCTGTGAAAAGCCATTGGCGCAGACCGCAGAGGAATGCCAGCAAATCATCGCCGCCGAGCAGGCTGCCGGAAAGAAGCTGGTGCAGGTCGGCTTTATGCGCCGCTACGACAGAGGCTATATGGCGATGAAGCACGCCATCAGCAGCAATGAAATCGGCGCGCCGCTCATGATTCACGCCGCGCACCGCAACATGTCGCAGGCACCGGGCTTTGAGACCGATTATGCGGTCACCCGCGTTGCCATCCACGAAATCGACATTTGCCGCTGGCTTCTGGATGACGAGTACGCAACCGCACAGGTTCTGGGCGTGCGCCAGAGCAGCCGGACAAGCGGCGAGTGGCTCAACCCGCAGATTATGATGCTCACCACCCGTTCGGGTCAGCGCATCGACGTCGAAGTACAGACCGACGGCGCATATGCCTATGACATCCAGTGCCATGTTGTCGGCGAGGACGGCATCGTCTCCCTGCCCGACCCGACCAGCGTGACCAAGCGGGCAGCCGCTGCCATTCACACCCCGCTCATGACGGACTGGAAGGATCGCTTCATCGAAGCGTATGACATCGAGTTCCAGGAATGGGCAAAGAGCCTGCTGAACGGCGCACCGACCGGTCCGTCCGCTTGGGACGGATACGTTGCCTGTGTGACCGGCGACGCACTGATTCGTTCGAGACAAACCGGAAAGCCGGAGGACATTGTTCTTCCGGAGAAGCCAGAGATGTATCAATAAACAGGAGGGAAATTCACATGAAAAAGGTTGTTAAAATTGGTTCCGTCGGCCTGGGCCGTCTGGGATATGAGCACGCAAAAAACATTGCCACCAGCATTCCCGGCGCACAGCTGACCGCAATCTGCGACATTGACGCACAGCGCGTAAAGGACGTAGCCGCAGAATTTGACGTCGCGTACACCTACACCAATTTTGAGGAAATGTGCGCCAATCCGGAGCTGGATGCCATTGTCATCGTCTCCCCGTCCATGTTCCACGCAGACCAGATCAAGATTGCGCTGGATGCCGGCAAACACGTATTCTGCGACAAGCCGCTGGACACCACCATTGCCAAGTGCAAGGTTGCGGAGAAGGCAGTAGAGGCGCATCCGGACCGCGTATTCATGCTCGGCTTCATGCGCCGCTTCGATGAATCGTATGCAGAGGCAAAGCGCCGCATTGCAGCGGGCGAAATCGGCAAGGTTGTTCTGGTTCGCTCCTACACGCAGGACCCGCGCACCACCATCGAGGGTACGCTCAAGTTTGCCCCGCATTCCGGCGGCCAGTTCCTCGACATGTGTGTTCACGATCTCGACCTGATTCGCTGGTTCACCGGCTCCGAGGTCAAGAAGGTTTGGGGTCTCGGCGGTGTCTTTGAATTTGACCTGTATCGGGAACTCAACGATGCCGACAACGCAGCTGCTACCGTACAGTGTGACAACGGCGCGATGGGCTTCATGTTCACCAACCGCACGCACGGCGCGGGCTGCAACGTAGAGACCGAAATCATCGGCACAAAGGGCACGCTGCGCATTGCAAACGTCGGCAGCAGAAACCTGCTCCAGATCATTGACGGCGCCGGTGCGCGTTCGGAATACTACCCAGACTTCCTGAGCCGCTGGCATCAGGCATACATCAACGAAATTGCGGAATTTGTCGCTTGCATCCGTGACGGCCGCAAGCCGGAGGTCACTGTATACGACGGCACTGCCGTATCGCGCGCAGCATATGCCTGCAAGGAATCTTTTGAATCCGGAGAGATGCTGTCCGTCAGCAGCGACGATTGATGCCACTGTGAATATAGCCTCCCGCACCCCCCTGCATGGGAACAGGGGGTGCGGGAGGAAGGATAGAAGCAAAAAGGATTCGCAAATTTGTTCTAAATAAAAACAAATTCTGCAAAATAAGGAGAGAGATCCAATATGTTTATCGTCATTACGTTTTTACTCTTTACGGCTTTGGTTGCTGTTATCGCAGCAGTTAAGACGCGCGAAGAAAACTTGGACACCCAAGACGGATATTTTCTCGCCGGCCGAAGCCTGACGGGTCCGGTCATTGCCGGTTCCCTGATGCTGACCAATCTATCAACCGAACAGCTCGTCGGACAGGCAGGCCAGACCTATGCGACCAACATGGGTCCGATGGCTTGGGAGTCCACGTCCTGTATCGCGCTGATTCTTCTGGCGTTTGTGTTCGTTCCGCGCTATCTAAAGATGGGTCTGACCACGATTCCGGAATTTTTGGAACAGCGCTATGATTCCGGTCTGCGCAAGCTCATCACACTGCTGCTGCTGCTCGGCTACCTGCTCACCTACCTGCCGACGGTTTTGTACTCCGGCGCTCTGGTGTTCAACCAGATTTTCAACATCAGCGGTCTGCTGCAGGTTTCCGAATTGCAGGGCGTTACCGTCACGGCGACTGCCATCGGTATTGTCGGTGCGATTTACGCCATCTTCGGCGGCCTGAAGGCGGTTGCCGTATCCGATACCGTCAACGGCATCGGTCTGATTGTCGGCGGCATCGCGCTGCCGGTCATCACAGTGTGTGCATTTGGTCACGGCAGCTTTGTCGACGGCATCCACAACTTTATCAACTTGATTCCGGCGGAAAAGTTCAACGCAATCAACCCCGCAAACGCACAGGCTCCGATGATTCCGTGGCCGGTGCTGTTCACAGGCATGGTTGTCAACAACCTGTTCTACTGGGCTACCAATCAGACAATTATTCAGCGCGCACTGGGTGCAAAGAACCTCGCTGAGGCACAGAAGGGCGCAATTTACGCCGCTGCACTCAAGATTATCACCCCGCTGTTTATCGCTATCTGCGGTCTGCTGGTATTTTACATGGCGCACAACGGTCTGCTGTCCGGCGATCAGGTTGCCGCTCTGGAAAAGACCTCCGACCTCGCGTACCCGACACTGATTATCACCATGATGCCAAAGCCGCTGCTCGGCTTCTTCGCAGCCGTTCTGTTCGGCGCGATTCTCTCGTCGTTCAACTCCGCGCTCAACTCCTGCATCACCCTGTACACGCTGGATCTGCATCGCCCGCTGTTCAACCCGGACGCTTCGGACAAACATCTGGTGCGTATTGGCAAGCGCTTCGGCATCGTGCTCGCAATCATTTCCATTTGCATTGCGCCGGCTGTCAGCTTGGCTCCGTCCGGTCTGTATGACTTCCTGCAGTCCTGCTTCGGCTTCTTCAATGTGCCGATTCTGGCGACCGTCATCATCGGCATGTTCACCAAGTACACCCCGCCGATCGCACCGAAGGCCGGTCTGGTTCTGCACGTTGTACTGTACTCGCTGACCAAGACCCCGCTGTTCCCGATTCATTGTCATTACCTGTATGTTCTGTTCTTCCTGTTCGTGTTCCAGATCGCATTCCAGCTGATTATGGGCAAGGTTCGCCCAACGGCGCAGCCGTATGTCATGAAGGATGCGCAGGTTGTAGACATGGCACCGTGGAAGCACGGCAAGAAGGCAGCCATCATCTGCATTGTGCTCATGCTGGCACTGTACACCCTGTTTTCTCCAATCGGACTTGCCGGTTAAGGCATCCGTTTTCTAACTATTCTTTTACCAAGCAAAAGGAACCATTGGCGACAATGGTTCCTTTTGTCGTTTTATCGCTTGATGCCGTAATTCATTTTAATTGACAGAATGTGCAAACCGCAAAAATGCCTGTTTGCCGGTTTCCGTGCGTTTGAACACGCCTGCGTGCTCCAATACCTGAGAGAACACAATGCCAACTTCCTTTTGCAGGATGTCCATGGCATTTTGTTTGGTAAAGGTATATCGCGTTTTCAGCTTGTTTGCCCAATCGGCATGCGGTGCCGTGCGTTCGTCCGCGGTCAAATCCGCACCGGAGACCAGTGCCTTCGCCACAGCGGCAAGCTCGGTTTTGAGCCGCGCCGGTGGTCGGCTTTTCCTTGACATTGAACACGGTGATGCCGATGCAAACGATGAAAATAACGACGATGCAGACGGCAACGGCGGTGAAGCCGGTTTCCGAGATGTTGACGAAGGAACCGTCTGCCTGCTTCTGCATAACGGTGTTGTCGCCGAACTTGTTGTTGAAGAAATTGATGGCGCGCAGACCAAACGTGCACACAATGAAGCCGCCCAGCGATGCAAAGATACGCGGGATGACGGAAATGCTTTCGCGCTCCTCCGGATTAGAGGACAGGTTCGGCAGCCAAGACCAATACGGAACATCCATAATGGTATAGGTCATGCCGTACAGTACGTACATCACAGATACATAGATGTACATGGTCGGGGAACCCTTCTCAACTCCCAACGTCGTAAATAACAGAATAAAGAATACTGAATTGACAAGCGTGCCAAACAAAATTTGCCATTTTTTGCTGTTTTGCATAAATTTAGTAAATTTTACCGGATTATTGCACTGTTTTACCGAGCTTTGCCGGAATTGTCTCGGTAAAAATGCCGATAAAACCGAGAAAAAAACAGAGCGCCGAAAAAAGGCGCTCTGTTTTTTATGCCTGTAAGGCAGCGCGAATGGTTTCTACATCTATCAAGTCGGTCGGTACTTTCGTGAGGAATCCATGATATGAGAATTGACAATTCCATCTCATGCGGTTATAATTTAAGTAGAAAAAGGGGCACTACCAGTAGACGGTTTGTCCCCATACAGTGTTATAGAAGTAACTGCAAGTTTCGTGGACTAGGCAGTTACTTCTTTTTTGTATGATCTAAAATCTGTAGAACTACAGAAATGACCGCTGCAATGGTTGCTGTATAAGCAAATAACGCTTCATATGTAACCATCGTGCATCCCTCCTCCCCGTACAGATTGGAGGGAAAAGAAGTGTTCCCTCCTAAAAGAGAGGGACAACCGCCTACCGTTTGTGATAGTGCCAAAATAATAGTAACACACGATAGATGCAATAGCAAGACAGAACATAACAGCTCAGAGGTTTCTCTGAGCTGTTTGTTTGCATCCATACATGTTTATCTCACGATAATCAGGACAGCTTCCACCCCAGCGCCTCTGTGCGGACGTTGATGAGCGAAGCATAGATGCCGCCTTGCTTCATAAGCTGCTCATGCGTGCCGCGCTGCGCAATGCGTCCCTGATTCATTACAATGATCTGGTCTGCATTGCGCACGGTTTTGAGCCGATGAGCAATCATAATAATGGTCTTGTCTCTCGTCAGCTCTTCCATCGCATGTTGAATCAGCTGTTCATTTTCCGGATCAATGTTAGAGGTCGCTTCATCCAGAATAACAATCGGCGCATCCTTAATCATCGCGCGCGCAATGGAAATGCGCTGCTTTTCGCCGCCGGACAACGCCGCACCGTTCTCTCCGATGACCGTGTTGTACTGATCCGGCAGCTGCATGATAAAATCATGGCAGCACGCACGCTTTGCTGCGTCAATCATTTCCTTGTCCGTCGCATCCGGCTTTCCAAAGCGAATGTTATTGGCAATCGTGTCGTTGAACAAATAGACGTTCTGGAACACAACACTGATGTTTTCCAGCATCTGATCGGTATTATATTGACGAATATCCTTGCCGCCGATGGAAATCGAACCGCTGTCCACATCCCAGAATCGGCAAATCAAATTGCACAGAGTAGTTTTGCCGCTGCCGGAATATCCGACAATCGCCGTCGAGGTCTTTTGCGGAATGGTCAGCGATACATGGTCAATCACATTTTTCTTCTCATAGGAGAAACAAATATCGTTCACTGCAATGTCGCAGGTTTCTCCGGTAAACGTCTCGCCGCCGTTTTCCAGCTGCGGCGGATTTCCGCTCTCCTCAATTTCACCCAGTGCCGTGTCTACATTCTGCAAAATTGCAATCATGCTGCCTGCCAGCTGGAGCTGGTTGAAGATGACAAACAGCCAAATGACTGCCAAAGCAGATTTTTCGACAGCAATTTGTCCATTGAGCCCCATCACCACCGCAACATACATCGCCAGTACCGAGCCGCACTTCAAAATAATCTGTGAAATGACCGTGTACGGCATGACCTTTTTCTCATACGATGTCTCTGCCGCGCGGCTTTCATTGAGTACCTGCTTCATACGCACTTCGGCGCGATTATTGTCGTCCTGAAACGAGCGAATGATGACAATGCCCTGAATGTATTCCAATACGCCCTCAATGAGCTTGGTCACAGCCTGCTGCTTGCGCGGGGCTTCGTTTTGCGTCGCGCGGAACATGCCCTGCACAATGACACAGTAAAGCACGGCAGAAATCACCATAATCAGACCAATTTTCCACTGAAAGCACAAAAATCCGACGAGAAGGACCGCTGTGTACAAAATGCCCTGCAGGACATTGCTCAAAATAGACGGCACGGTGTTCTCGATCATATACAGCTTCGAGGATACCGCCGCGGTAATTTTGCCTAGGCTGCTGTCGTTAAAATATCCCATCGCCGCATGGCGCAGCTTGTTGCCAATGTCAATGCGCTTGTCCGCCGCCATGTATAGGCCGGCGCGCATCTGCTTGATGTTAGACTGCGCGTGCATGACAATACAACCGGCGATGCTAATCAGCATGACCCCAAATGCCTGCATCGGAATATTTCCCTCTGCATGAGTCGCTACCGCACGCAGAACCAGATATACCGCCAAAAACTGAAGCAGCTCAAAGGCGGAATACAGCAAGCCGTACACGACCGACTTTCTAATATACGGCTGTTCTTTCTCTGACAGGCAGTATAGCTTTTTTAGAATGTCTATCATGGTTATTCCTCCATCTCCTCGCTGCGCACACCGACATGGGAATCCCACATGTGCCGGTACAGCGCACTTTCCTGATACAGTCGGGCATGCGTGCCGCACGCCTCCACCTGTCCGTCGTGAATTAAGGCAATCTGATCCGCATCCGCGATGGTAGACAACCGGTGCGCAATGATAATCAAGGTCTTGCCCGCAACCAGACGAGAAATCGACCGCTGCAATACCGCTTCATTTTCTGGGTCCGTGAACGACGTCGCTTCATCCAAAATGACAATCGGCGCATTTTTCAGCATGGCGCGCACAATGGTGATTCTCTGCCGCTCACCGCCGGACAGATGACCGCCCTTGTCACCGACCATCGTCTGATAGCCGTGCTCCAGCTGTTCGATAAATGCATGACAGCCGCACGCCTTTGCCGCATTTTTTACATCCTCATCCGTCGCACCCTTTCTGCCAATGCGGATATTTTCCATGACCGTATCATTAAACAGAAAGCTGTCCTGCGAGACATAGGCAATGCTTTGGTTGAGATTTTCCTGTGACAGCTGCCGCAGCGGTACACCACCAATAGAGATTTCTCCGGCATTGACATCCCAGAATCCGGCAATCAATTTTGCAATCGTGGATTTACCGCTGCCCGACGGGCCAACCAGTGCCGTCACTTTGTTCGGCTTCATGGTCAGATTGATGCCCTTGAGGATCATCGCGCTGTCCTCCGCATTCTGATAGCGGAAGCTGACGTTTTTCAGCACGACTTCATGGCTCGTGAGCGGTGCGCTCGTCTCCGGGCGAACCAGCTCCGGTGCCTCCAGTACAGCCGCGATCTTGTCAAACTCCGCCTCCATCTTGGTTGTTGTCTCGAACATAAACATCGCTTTAATCATCGGTGTCATGAGGCCAATCGCCAAAATGATAAACGTCAGCAGTACTTCTACCGAAATGCTGTCCTTGTGCCAGAAGTAATAGCCAATTGGCAGAATGGTCAGCATGGTAGAGTGCAAAATGCAAATGGCACCGGACAAAAATCCCTGTGCGCCCTTTTGCCACTCATAGCCAAATTTGGCGTTATTGTACACGGCGTTGGAATACTTGGCATAGGAGTCCGCCGAACGGTTGAACGCTTTGATGACCTCAATGCCATTGACATACTCGATGACTGCATCGTTTACGGCATCTTTTGCCGCATAGAACTTGCGGCACTTTTCGTCAAAGCCGCGCATCATGCCGACACAGCACAGCACAACCGCCGGAAGCGTCAGGAACATAATCAGCGTCATCTGCCAGCTGACGATAAACAGATACACGATCAGCACCAGCGGAACCAGCAGATTGGCGGTCAGCTCCGGAATATAATGGGCAAGATACTGCTCCAAGCCGTCTACATTGTCAACAATGGTATTTTTCAGAGTGCCGGTCGGCGTTTCCTGAATATATCCCAGCGGCACCCGCTTCATCTTTTCGATGAGCGCACAGCGAATTTCATAGAGTACGTCAAATGTCGCCTTATGCGATGCCCATGTCGAGAGCGTTGTGAGAAGCGCACGTGCGATATACGCCGCCACGGCAATGCCAAGCGGCAGCACATATGCATGCAGATCGTTCTGCCCCTCATACATCATGCAGATGACCCGAACGCCGACAAAGTACGGAACCATTTCCGCGGCAACGCCCAACAGCGACAGAATGACGGACAGGATAAAGCCCTGCTTTCGCGACCCGATAAAGGTATAGATAGACAGTTTTTTCTGTTTCACCGGTTATTCCTCCTTGCGGCATGTGCCGACGGCAACGTTTTCCTGTTGTTCGTGCAGCTTTTCCGCAACCAGCTTGCTCATATCGCCAATCGTGGTATGCCGAATCATGCCGGAGAAATCAAAGTCGATGCTGTATTGGTTCTGAATCGCCTCAACTACCATCATGGCGGTC
>UMFK01037102.1_pt1 | contig 10671 bp, 9 predicted proteins | sample 1964981 | NCBI WGS metagenome assembly UMFK01 (sample SAMEA4836043, study PRJEB28245) | human gut metagenome | biome: gut microbiome; material: fecal sample | place: Denmark | collected 2008
GGTATCCCCATCGCAGCTAAACGTATTTTCCCAGGTACTTTTATAAAGCCCTATTACATCTTCCTTTGATTCAATATGTACCGTATCATCCTTTAATTTCACTTCGACCACTTCGTGATTTTTCCTGTTTTCCTCAGCTTTATCAATAGCATACTGGAAAATACTATTCTTAATCGTATCTGCACAGGTAAGCCTTACTCCTGCACTATTGACCGTATCAAAAATTGCCTGTTCATTCTCATCCGCTTCCAAATCAATTTTTACAAGAATCTTCGCATTTTGATTCTGTAAAAGTTCCCATAGCCTGGACGTTTTCTCTTCGTCTTTGTCCAGATATTTGCAAAAGAATTTATAACATTGAAGAATACCATCAGAGGCTTTCTTCTCTTTGGATGCTTCTTCTGCCAAAACGATACCATCCAGTTTATCTGACATTTCGCCATGAATCACTTTGCCAAAGGCAGGTGAATCAACAAGTGAGTGCTGAATTTTAGCCTTTCTGACCGCACTGATGCTCTTCTCTTTATAAAACAGCATATCCTGCATCTGCTTCTTCAAGTCTGCCTGTATTTCGTCATCATAGGTACTTAATGGTAAATTGTCATAGCATGCACGTAAAAGCACACTTAACGTAGTAAGTCTCTGTTGTCCGTCAATCAATGACCATCTTGGTATTTCTCCACTCTCAGTCTTAATTGCTTTAAGAATAATAGAACCCAGAAAATGACTGCTTTTTTCATCCAGCAAATCTTCTATTAAATCTCTCCAGTTATCCTTATTCCAGACATAACCTCTCTGGAAGAACGGTATTTCAATTCTAATCGGTCCATTCATAAAAGTAAATGACTTCTCATGTGCTTCCATTATTACGTACTCCTTTGTACTCTTATACTACGATTTTCATCACCTATCACTATTATTTTGCCACAATTTTCTATTTTTTCAAGATTTATGACAAAAAAAGAGACCGTTTTATTCCGGCCCCTCTTTTCTCCTACAATTTTCCACCGTACACCATATTTATCTGCCATCTCCTTAATTTCTGTCTGGTTTAAAATCACACCGTATGCAATCGGGGAATATGGCTCTACCGCAATCTCATTTTTCCTGCAAAACGTAACCAAATCCATCGGTGTATTGCTGATACCTTCGTCAACACCACGCTCATAAGCATATTGTCAAGCGTAGGTGTCATATTTCTACATATTACTACACATAAGGTATCTCCCAAAAGTCACAGATTACTTGTCGCATGAAGAATATGTAAAATCAACATGAAATCTTTTATTTATCATATAGAAACTCTTCTGGAAGAGTAACATTAAAATCTTTAGCCAGATGTCTGAAATCATCAGGTGTAATTGTCTGCAGTTTATCAGGTCTCATTGACAGCATTTTTACCAGAATCTCTGCTGATTTTTCTGCTGTATGCATGAGTCCAAATGTAAGATCAAAATCCTCCCCTGCGGCAAACATTCCATGATGTGCCCATATGGCAAGATCATATTTCTTCATAAGCTCACTTGTCGCTACTGCAATTTCTCTTCCTCCCGGAACCATCCATGGAACTACACCGATTCCATCAGGAAATACTACCGGACACTCTGTTGCCATTTCCCAAAGTTCTCTTGTAAAGACTTTATCCTCAAGCGGAAGAACAAATGTAAGTGCTATGATGTTAGTTGTATGTGCATGATATACTACTCTGTAATTTGGATTCTTAAGCTTCTTTACCTCGAGATTCATAAGGTGGCTTGGCAGCTCACTTGTTGGTCTTCCACCATTTACAAGCCCCCATACGATACGGTAGTTTTCGCCCTTTTCATCAAGCTCTATCATACAGATGGAATCCTCCGGTTTGATTATCACGTTTCTGAAATATTTTCCGCTTCCTGTCACAAGAAAATACTCTCCTGCAAGATTTGGCACTGTTGTTCCGATTGGCTGCCACTCTTTTGGCTCAAAATTTTCTTTTACTGACTCTACCTCATCTGCCTTCACACGATATGAAAGGTTTCCGCCGTTTCTTTCGTGCCAGCCCTGCTCCCATCCGTCATTTGCCATACGTATAAATCCTTTTACAAATTCTGCATCTAAAAATTTCATGATATTTTCCTCACTTTTCTACTATATTTAAACTATTATTTTGTACCTGATTACCTGCATATAATATCAACCGGCACATCCAGTATCTTTGCCACCTTGAGTATTGTATCGATATGTCTGCCAACCGCTGCTGCCATGTGATGTGTAGGTCCTGCTTCGCTCCAACGGTTACAAAATTCTCTTGCTCCGATTGAAAAGCGCGTTCTCATATTTGTATCTCCAAATGTGAATATCGGACCATCCTCGTTTACACCCTCTGCCACAACAAACTTAAATTTTCCGTTCATATCCTGAGTGATTCCAAGATATGTTACATCTCCGGCCGGCGGATAAAACTGTGTCAGATATCCACCGCCTGTTTTCCCATGAAATACGTCTACAATCTTCATGGTTGGCTTTTTCGCCTGTGAAATATCCGCATCTCCTGAACCTGAATGGCCTATAATACAGATATCCTCATTAAAATCAATAGAATACATCTCCGAAAGCTGTCCTGTTCCGGCAATTGTCTTTAAGATGCTCATCGCCATGGCAACCTTGATATCTCCCTCAACTGCACAGGCTGTTCCCTGCTTTATCAGCATTGAAAACGCCGGTATCAGCATACTGTCAAGCTTTCCTGCTATTCCCTGGGCAAAACCGTCATAATGAGAGGCTATCATACCAAGTTCTTCTTCCTTTACCCATTCTTCAAATGCCACAACATATCTTGCCATATCCCATACAGTCTCAACTGTAGCTACTTTTCCGGTCTTGTCCGGTGCTATATCAAATGTCGCAAGTATATCCTCAGCCTTTGCCCTGATTGCATTCTCATCTGTGATATGGTCAGCGATTGCCCACATTTTCTCCCAGTCAAACTGCTTAGTGTAAAGACCCATGCGGTTATACAGATTTGTCTCATCAATGTACAGATCCATCATTCCCGGATAAGGTCTTCCAATCTGCGCGATATTGGTATAGCGGAATCTCCTTCTGACCTGGGCTGCCTTACACCACTGTGCTATCTCCACTGCCACGTAGTCGTCTCCGCCTTCCACTACGCCCGTAATTACTGCATGTCTCTTGCCTGCTCTCTCAAGGTCTGCAACCATCTCTCCCACTGCCCCGCATGCGTACAGCTCACCAAGCCATTTCGGTGTGTCCGTATTCGCATAATCCGGTGCCTTGAGCTTTTGAACATTCACAAGAACAACCGGCACATTTAAATCTCTGATTGCAGGAAGCATATTGTAGCTTGTGGCATATGTAAGAAGCTGTAAAATTACCAGATCTACATCCGCTGCCCTGAATTTGTCTCCTGCCTTCATGGAAAGCTCTTTTGTGGTAACAATTCCACCATCCACCAGCTCAACGGAATCCGGTATCGTCTTTTTAAAGGCCTCATACTGTGCCTCAAACTCAGGAACGAGTGTTGGAAACTGTGGCAAGTATGCGCCGAGTGCTATCGAAAATACACCAACTCTTGCTTTTGTCTCTACTAACATTTGTTTTCTCCCTTCTTTGTGATAGCAATTTGTATTTATCATTTATAAATTCAGACTATATTCCTTTATTTCAAAAGAATCGAAAATGCACTGTCTTGCAGCTTTTAAACCGCAAAGCTCCTTAGCTGCAATCATTTGTGACGCTATATTTCCTATCGCAGTGGCTTCGCCCGGTCCCGCATAAACAGTCATTCCTGTTTCCTTTGCGGTAAGTTCATTCAGGTAAGCCGCATTAGAGCCTCCCCCTACTACATATATATGGGAATACTTCTTTCCTGTCAGCTCCTCTATCTCGTGAGCAGTCCCGGCATAGCATTTTGCCAGGCTGTTATAGATAACGGCTGCCACCTCTGCAGCTGACTGTGGAATCTGCTGCCCACTCTCACTGCAGGCTTTTTTTACTTCCTCTGTCATGTTTTCCGGTGCTAAGAATCGGTCATCGTTTGCATCCACCACTGACTTTATGTCCTCTTTTGCTGCCATCTCACATATTTCAGCAAAGCTCATATCCTGTGCGATTTCTTTCTTTACCGACTGTATCATCCACAGTCCCATAATATTTTTCAGGTAACGGAATCTGTAATCATAACCGCCTTCATTTGTCAGATTACACTTCATGCTGTCCGCTGTACAGTCTGCTGCTTTAAGCTCTGTTCCCATGAGTGACCATGTTCCTGAGCTGATATACAAAGCATCATCCTCCTGCGTTGGAATAGCCATAACAGCAGACGCCGTATCGTGGGTTGGCGGGAGAATGACCTTGCAGTTGAATCCCACCTTTTTCTGAATGGAATTTGTTAAGTCTCCCAGCTCATATCCCGGATTCTTTATTTCTAAAAACAGTTCCTGTGGATATCCAAGCTTATCTATGAGCTGATAATCCCAGTCCCTGGTAGTTGCATTTACCAGCTGGGTAGTTGTTGCGTTTGTATATTCCTGAGCCCTTTTCCCTGTTAAAAGGAAATGAAAGTAATCAGGTATCATAAGCATTGTCTTTGCTTTTGAAAACAATTGTGGATTTTGCTTTTTTACAGCCATCAGCTGATAAATCGTATTAAAGTTCTGCTTCTGAATTCCTGTTCTTGTGTACAGTTCTGTCTCCGATACAAACTGATACACTGCTTTGTCAATGTCTTTTGTTCTGTCATCCCTGTAGGCAGCCGCATCTCCGAGCATTTTGTCGTTTTCATCTAACAGGACAAAATCCACAGCCCATGTGTCAATTCCCATGCTGTGAGGAATTTTCCCCATTTCCAGACACTTTTTCATGCCTGTAAGTATTTCCTCAAAAAGCCTGTCCACTTCCCACACCTTATGCCCCGCTTTTTCTGTCATGCTGTTTGGAAAGCGGTAGATTTCCTCAAGCACCATCTTTCCATTCTCCATGTGTGCAAGCATGTGTCTGCCGCTTGAAGCGCCAATGTCAACAGCAAGATAATATCTTGTATCCATATGTGCGTTCCTTTCTGTTTGTTCTCAGTGGTTCTGAATAGTTCCCCGTTTTCTATACTCAATATAGCAAAAATAAGGACAGTTTTTTAGAACCTCATTAGTTCAAAAAACTGTCCTTATTTTCCATTTTTTATCGTTTTTTATTTGATTTTTCTTTCCTGTATTTATGCGGGGTCATCCCGTAACGCTCCTTAAATTGCCTGAAAAAATAGCTTTGATTCTCATACCCGACATCAAGGGCTATTTCTTCAATCGAAAGCTTTGTATCGCACAGCAGATGAACCGCCATCTGAAATCTTTTTCTTTGCAGAAGCTCTTTAAAATTGTATCCGGTTTTTTGCTTTATCAGTTTGCTTAAGGCAGTTATAGACTGATGCGTATCTTCTGCAATTCTCATCAGACTTGCATTTTTACAATCGCTGTTAATATATCCGAGCACTGCCTGGACTACTGTCTCCTTATAGTCCATAGAAGAGTTATGGCTTAGATTTTCCAGATGATTCAAAAGATACAAAAATACAATTCCCATGGAATATTGGTTTATGATATCTTCGTTTGCATATCCGTGCAGCATGGATTCCACCATGTTTTCCATAAGGTTTTCAACCTGCTCATTTTCCTGAAGTCGAAACAGAAGGTAATGCGACACCGGATCCTTTTGTCTGAATACGCTTGTCACAAACCGGGCAAGAACATTTTCCCCGCCAAGCATAGATAAGGGTACCTCAAAGAATTCAGGCAGTGCGATAAAATTTATGCCTATGTCCTGATAATCCGCTCTTTTTATCGAATGCACTACCTGCTGGTTCAGCATCAGAACATCACCCTTATGAAGCACTAATTCCTTTCCCTCTATGAAATGTGTAATGCTGCCCTGTGCCACATACATAATCTCTACATAATTGTGTCTGTGTTCAGGGAAATCGACAAAGCGGCTATGTGGGCGTACCGTAATAAGCTGTCCTCTTTTAAGCAGCAGCTCCCTGTCTATTTCCCCTATCTGTTCCTTTGCATACAATTGTTTTTCGATATCACCCTGACCAGCAAGATATTTCTGTTCTTCTTCGGATATCTTCATCAGTTCATCTAACAGCTTCTGCTTCATGTAACATCCTCTTCATAAATAAAAGCATACAATCAAAAATACCATATATCTGTCTATAATCCCGCCACAGGCAATATCAAGCTCTCATTGCTCCATCGACAGAAAGAATTTCTCCTGTCACATAGGAAGCTAAATCACTTGCCAGATATAGAAATGCATTTGCACGAATGTTGAAAGGTTCAAGCTCCCTTGCCAATGACCATGTCAGACCGTTTACTGCATATTTACTTGTCGGATAAGCTACTCCACCCGTCTGTCCACTGATGCTGACCATAGAGCTTGTGTTTAGAATAACTCCGCCCCCCTGCGCTTTCATGACTGCAACTGCCGGCATGATACCATTCATAACAGCATTTACATTCAACAGCATTACCTGATTAAATCTATCAGATGTGTAACTGTCGATTGGAGTGCTGTCAGAAATTCCTGCATTATTTACAAGAATATCAATTTTTCCAAGCTCTTCCTTAATCCTGTTAATCTCTTCTGTAACTGCATCTGCATTACACAGGTCCGGACATGCTCCGCTTACTTCCCATGATGAGTTCTCTTCTTTTAAAGAAGAGAGTGCTTTATCAACTGTCTCCTGTCTGGAACCGAATAATACAACCTTTGCTCCGTTTTCAAGAAACTTTTTCACTGTCGCGTATCCGATTCCACGGGTTCCGCCTGTAACTACTGCTACTTTATTCTTTAATAATTCCATTATTGAAATCACCCCTATTTTTTAAAATTATATCATATTATTCTTTTTAAAGGTCCAGTTTCTTTTTCAACTCTTTTATTGATGCGCCGATGACAGAATACCGCCAGTTTCTCTGGCAGAAGATTATGAAGACTACATTGGAACATATCGATTCCGATTTAAAAATTATGACACAATATCTACAGGCTCTTTCCCCTGAACAATTGGATACTGCCAATGTAAACCAATACCTGCGCAACCAGAAGATTATTGCACTCACACCGGAAGACTATCCTGATTTTGTGGAAGAATTGAAGAAGTCTCTCACACTCTTTGCAACAGATGAAATGCAAATAAAGAAATGGCGCTTACTGTATCGTCCGCTGATTCGCCCTACTATTCTGTTTGCATTCTCGACCAGCCATTTGCTGCTTGAGTTTCATCCGGATTACCAGAAATATTACAATAATATTCATGCCTGCTGTATGCAGTTTAAAAATTATTTAGACAGCAAAGAAGGCGAGGAGTTTAAAAAACTACTCGCCTGTGCATTTAAAGATAGTTACAATTTTGAAGAAAGCAGCTATGGTGAACTCGAGGTTGCTGCCGCTTTTCACCACAGTGTATATAACATGATGAATATCAATGAAATTGAGGCATTTTTATCTTCGGGCTGAATCTCACTTTTCGATTTTCATCATAACTTTACAATGCTTTTTATAGCATGCAATTTGTCCCTGTTTGGTTAATTTTAAAGTGTCATCTTTATCCACTCATCCGCCAGCTCCGGCCACTGTTTTACTTCCTCATTTGCCTGTTCTTTCTCACGCTTTGTCTGTCCAGTGAACATTTTCGCCATCTCACTCAATGTCTGTTTCGCTTCTTCCGGCACTGGAAATGTTCCATCATTCACTGCCTGCCCCAGTGCAAAAGTCTGTTCCAATGTATATGGTTCTCCGAACTCTTCATTTGCCCATGCTTCATCAGCAAGTGATAAGCCATGTTTCCCTTTTGAAAATACATGGAATGCATAGGGAATCTTCTTTTCCTGTAAAGCCTGTGCAAATAAAAATGAATTCTGAACCGGAACCAATTCATCTGTCGCTGTCTGCCATAAGAAACATGGCGGCATATATTCTGTCACTTGTTTTTCCAGAGACATATATTCAAGTTCTTCCTTTGTAGCATCAGCTCCTAAAAGTGCAGTGAAAGAACCTCTGTGTGCATAGTCACCTGATGTAATCACCGGATAGGAAAGAATTACTGCATTTGCTTTTGCTGATATGGACGCGTATTCCCCGGTCTCAGATTCTTCAAATTCCTGCCAATGTACCGCAACACTTCCACATGCATGTGCTCCTGCTGAGAATCCGCATAACATAATCTTATCGCTATCTACATGAAGTTCTTCTGCATGCTTTCTGATATAACGGATGGCACGCATCAAATCCTGCATTGGCTGTGTTTTCAAAGGAATCATCTGTAAGAGATTTGTGGTATAAGTTACAACTGCGGTGTGATATCCCATTTCATAAAACTTCTTTGCTACAATCTCACCTTCAGATGGAGAAACTACACTATATCCACCACCTGGTGCAATCAGTATACATGGTCGTACTTTTTCATCTTCATGGAAATATAGCCGCATGTTTGGGACAAAGCCACAAGCTGCTGCGTAATTGTATTCTGACTCATTCCATAATAGCACTTTATTCATAATAAACAACCTCCATACAATCAGATTGTACTCTTATTAAACTGAAACTTCCCATTTTCATACTTCAGTGGCATGAATGACGGATGTTCTTTTCCGAATTTGTTCGGATAATGTAAAACCAGATAATATTGCTCTGAAAAGCTTTTGAAAATCATTCCATGTCCACCATCGTGATCGTACAATGGCTGGCTGTCAATTTTCCAGTTTCCGTTAATTTCATTATTATCTGAATATGCCATAGCTTCTACATATCCTGTCTTTGCATTCGTTGACCAAAGCATATGTAATTTTTCATCCTCTGTTCGAATCAAAAATGGTCCATCTGTAACATAATTTCGGAAGAAATATCTCTTTACAAATGGCTTTGCTTCGGATGCTGAAAATAAAATAACCGGCCTGCCTACGCTTTCTTTCAAATCTTTACTCAACTCGATCGCACACATTGTCCCATCATGAATTTCTCTCCATTCATGACAGAAAATCATGTATGGTGTTCCATTTTTTGCAATATATAACGTTCCATCCAGACATCTCCAGTTCTTTGGTGTCACATAACCATCTGACCAGAGTGTAAATGGTCCTTTAGGATTTTCAGCTACAAGTACTGCTGTTCCAAGCCCTTTTTGCTTATTTGCAAATGTCGCAAACATATAAAATTTTTCCTGATAAAAATACACTTCCGGAGCCCAATAGCTCTTCTCACTCCAGAATCCTTCCGGCCCGTGAAAGACCTCGAAAGGTCCTTCCCAGTCTTCCAGATCATCACTTACATATACATCAAAGCCATACGCCTGCCCTACAAATGCAGTTTCACTTCTGGTTCCATAAAGGTAGTATTTTCCATCATATGGCAAAATATATGGATCTCTTATATTAATTTCATTACTCTTCATACTTAATCATTCTCTTTTCTCTTTCCTTCTGATTCAAAGCATTAACAACTGCCTCATACATCGGTTTCGCCTCCGGTGCAGCCCCAAGAAGCTCCGCCAGTGTCATTCCATATGCGAACTGAATCATAGGTCCTTCCAGCATTCCCGGTACCATCTGATTAAACATTTCTACAGCAAGTGGTTCCGCAACGATTTCGCCAAGTGTGCTGTCCATACTGAATCTCTCTACCGCAAGACTTGTTTCTGTATCATATTCATAATCATATACACCTGAACCAACTTCGTGTACTTCCTCTTTTTCCGGAAGAACAATCACAGCTGTTGTGTTGGCCGGAACTTCTACATGCACATGAATCTTTCCAGCCTTACAGGATGTATTAGCCACTATTTTTCCGTATACGGATTCATATTCTGTGCCCCACTCTTCGATACCTTTCACGAACATTGGTTTCACCTGGAATCTCTTATAACCCGGCTCTAACTGGGATAATCCGGCAACTTTACGATACATCCAGTCTCCTACAGAACCATATGCATAATGATTCAGAGAGTTCATTCCTGACTCGTCAAATGTTCCGTCCGGTTTGATAGAATTCCAACGCTCCCAGATTGTTGTTGCTCCCATGTTTACTGCATAGAGCCATGACGGATAATCTTCTTTCATAAAGAGAGTTGCCGCCATCTCATGTACTCCATTTTCAGAAAGTGTATGGCAGATATATGGTGTTCCAACGAATCCTGTAGCTAAATGATTTTTGTGGTTTCCAATATTTGTAAGCAGAGTATTCAAAATGCGTTTTCTGTCTTTTTCTCTTGCAAGATTAAAGTATAGGGAAATGATAGCTCCTGTCTGTGTCTCGCTTACGATACGTCCTGTCTCTGTATAATATTCTCTCTGGAATGCATCCAAAGTTGTTTCGTAAAGCTCCGCATACTTTTTCGCTTCTTCGTCTTTTCCCAGCACCTCTGCCGTTTTCTTGACAAGCTCTGTTACATACAGATAGTACGCATTTGCGATCATATATTTATCTGTCGCACCGGTTCTGTCTGCGCTCTCTTCTTTGTCCAGTGCAAGCCAGTCTCCATACTGGAATCCACTCTGCCAGAGACCGTTCTCTCCACAGTTATTCTTGATATAATCTACCCATTCATGCATACATTTCCAGTTTTCTTCCAGAATACCTTTGTCTCCGTAAATCTGATAAACCACCCACGGAACGATAACT
>UMFK01034174.1_pt1 | contig 10664 bp, 14 predicted proteins | sample 1964981 | NCBI WGS metagenome assembly UMFK01 (sample SAMEA4836043, study PRJEB28245) | human gut metagenome | biome: gut microbiome; material: fecal sample | place: Denmark | collected 2008
AATCTGTTTTTCATATCCTTTCTTGGATTATGTTGTTATATCTCTTATTTCAATATTCTAATTTGAAATACTGAAATAAATTTCGATTCCTCAGAAGTATGTGTTTCATCTTCTCTCGGGCTCGTACTTTATTAAAGTATTTCTTTGGGTATTTATTGACTTTTTTACTGTTAATTATTAAGTTTTGTAAATTACCTTAGACAAAATTTTGACTTATCAATAATCATCCTTAAATACAATAACATCTACATTATTTCTACAATATGCAATCGAGGTAAATTATGAATTTAGAACTTATCGCTGAAACATTATTCGGCAAAAAATGCCGTCATGAACACATGAGCTTGGACAAAGATTTTGGATATTGTCCTGATTGTGGTGCATTAGTTGAAAACCAATGGTTTATTGTAAAATGTTCTTGCTGTGGCGTTAAACAAAAAGCTGTTGTAAGAAATGGCAAAGTCGTACCTGTTGGAAACTTTTGTCACAACTGCGGAGGTGAAGAATTCCACGTTGAAAAACTTGATAAAATTGATTTTATTAACATTAACTATGCAGCATTAGTTAGAAAAGAAACAAAACCATCTTTAAAATCAACAGTTACACAATGTTGGGTTGATTCTACAAGAAGAACTGATGCGCAACCACAATTGCTACCATTATTCCAATAGCATCCGCTATCAAGCCTGTTAACAGCGCATAACGAACCTTTGCAATTTTTACAGCCCCAAAATATACAGCCAAAACATAAAATGTAGTTTCAGAACTACCAACAATAACCGCAGCAAGCTTTGTTGCATAAGCATCAGGTCCAAAGTTATTCGCTATATCTGAAAATACCCCCAATGCAGCAGAACCGGACAAAGAACGTACAATCATCAAAGGCAAAACATCAACAGGTACTGATATTTTAGTTAAAACACCTGACAGTAAGCTTCCACACATATCAATCGCACCGGAAGCCCTTAACATAGAAATAGAAACAAGAATAGCAACCAAATATGGAATTATATTTACAGCAACACTAAATCCATCCTTCGCACCTTCTGTGAATGCCTCATATAAAGGGACTTTTTTAACTAATCCTACCGTCAATATTATTAAAAGTATTGCTGGTAAAATCCATAAAGAAATTGTATTCATCAGACCTTGAATATGCATTATTGAGCCCTCCAAAGTCTTTCAAACAGTTTCGCAACGCAAACTGAAGAGATAAAAGCAATGCCCGTTACTATCAAGGTTGGTAAAATAATTTCAGTAGGATTTTTATATCCGATTCCAACTAAAACGGCAATAACCGTTGCTGGAACAATTTGAAAACCTGCTGTATTCATAGCCAAAAACATACACATTGCATTCGAAGCTGATTTTTTATCTTTATTAATCTCTTGCAATTCTTCCATTGCCTTTAAGCCTATTGGAGTTGCCGCATTTGTTAAACCTAAAGCATTTGCTGAAAAACTCATTGCAATATCACCAATTGCCTTATTATCCGATGGAACATCTTTAAATAACCATTTCGCAACAGGTTTTAATATTTTAGCTATAAAATCTACAATTCCGGATCTTTCTGCTATTTTCATAACACCTAGCCAAAAAGCCATTATACCAATTAAAGAAAAAGCAACTTTTACTGATAATTCAGCACCTGAAAGTATTGCATTAACAACATCCTGCAATTTTCCGTTAACTGCACCTAAAATTATTGATATGACAATTAAAAAATAAAATATATAGTTCATACAAATATTTAAACACATGACATATAAAAATAAAAATATTTAATGATTTGTAAACGATTTGCAGGAATATAAAACATGTAATAAGATCTGAATATGGAAAATATATGTAAACTTAGTGACGTCAATCCAATACTTATAAACCTTACCGGAGTAAGGCTAATAGTGTTATTTTCTTTTCTATTAGATGCCCCCAGAAGTGCAGAAGAAATTTATCAACATCTACAAGATTATGACTATCCAAAAGATGCCATTTCAATCGATACAGTAAGAAATGATATGAATTCTTTGCGACAAGCCGGCTGTGTTATTTCCAGAGCCGACAAGGCAAACGATTTCAAATATAAACTTATCTCACATCCTTTTGAATTAAACATTGGTATGAATTTGGCAAAAGCTTTATCAAAACTATACAACAAAGGATTGGAAAGTTACTCAATAAAACATTTAATTTACTTTGACAATTTATTCTTAAAACTTGCTAAATATACAAAAGAAGAAAATGTCGCTGAATATTTAATGGGCATTTCGCTTATTAAAAACATTGACAAAGAATTATTGAAAAATCTATACAACGCATATAAAAGAGAGCAACCAGTAACCTTCTCTTACAATGCGCCTAATTCAGGACTACAAAGTATTAAATTAGTTATTGAAAATTTTGAATTCAGAAGTAAAAAACTATACATCAATGGATATAGCATTACGCACAAAGACAATGCGTTTTTCTTAGTTTCCAGAATTATTGCACCTATAACAATACATTTGAAAAAAGAAAATACTCCTAATCTTACTCAAGTTGTAAAATACGAATTGACAAACATTGAAATGGCAAAATATTGCCAACTAGAAAATGAACGAATCATTGAACAAAACAAAAAACATATCATTGTAGAGTTAACTAGTAACAATGAGTTCAAAATAATTCAAAGACTTTTAGCTTACGGAGCAAATTGTAAGATAGTTTCACCCAATACATTTAAAACAAAAATGATAAATACTTTAAAATCAATGGAGCAAGCATATTAAAATGGCTAGAACAAAAAACAATACAACTTTTGCAGCATATAGAGTTTTTGAAACATTAGCTTTTTTAATAAAACAACCTGCTAATGTTCTGGAAATTACGCAACATTTAGAATCATTAGAAACTATTGGTGAAAGAAATTATTCAAAAGCCTTAATTTATAAGTATTTATCAACATTAAAATTTGCAGGAATTGAATTAAAACGCCATAAATGTAGGTATGAAATTGGCAAACTTCCGTTCAGACTTAATTTATCTAACGAAGATGTTACGGCATTAAGCATTTTAAAAGCATTATTAAAGGTTACTGCAGAAAAAAACATCATTAAAGAAGTCAATAAATTCTTTTACCAATTAAATATGCGCATTGATTTTGAAAAAAATCCATACAAAGATGAAATAAAAGAATGTAAAAATCAAATCACACTTACAAAAGAACAAATTAAAGAAGTGAAAAAATATGAAGAGCTTCAAAAGGAAGACCTTCGTTTTAAGATAACATATAAAAACATTTTAAATGAAACAACCTCTGTTGTATGTGAGATTATTGAAGCTTACACAGAAAATAATAATGTATATTTAAAAGTTTACAATACACTTCAAGGATGTTTCTTAGTTCTTAATACTAAGCAAATAGAAGACATTGAAGAAACACCTCAAAAAAATACTCATAGATATTTTTCTAGTACAACAGTTTTTAAATTAAAAGGTAAACTAGCAAAACGTTATACATTAAGAGAAGAGGAACAAGCGTTGGGTTTTGATCAAGACGGATGCTTAACAGTAGCAAGCAAACAAGAACCAAAAGAAGACTTATTCTTAAGACTTATGAGATATGGCAATAATTGCGAGGTTGTATCACCGAAATCAGATAGAGAAACTATGCGTTCTCTAATTACAGAAACACTAAAAAACTACCAAAGTTAAATAAACCCATGGGCTTGATTTTCTAGCTTATTGATGTTAAATTAATACTACGAAGAGTTCATGAAATATGAATTTGGGCCTGTAGCTCAGCGGTAGAGCAGGGGACTCATAATCCCTTGGTCGTGGGTTCGAACCCCTCCGGGCCCAATTTTTTATGCCTTTTTTAGCTTACTATTATTGCTGTTGCTGTCGCATATTTTTTAGAATGAGATAATGATATTTTTATGTTTAGATTAGGATATTTCTTAATCTTTACGTAAGGAATACCATTTTCAGTATTTAAAATTTCTATATCTTTTAAATAAACATTTGTAATATTTAGTGGATATAAAGCTTTGATAACAGCTTCTTTTCCACAAAAACGGGCGCACAAATGTTGAGCAGGTATACCTTTTGAAAAACAATATCCAAGTTCATTTTCAGTAAAAATATGACTAAAAAAATGCCTGTCATTTTCTAAAGATCTATTTTTAAATCTATCAACTTCTTCTATATCGGTACCTACCGAAAAATCACTATTCTTGTCTATTATATTCATATTTTTATTGTATAATAAAAATATAGGTAAAGGAGATAATATGCAAATAAATGTTTTGGAATATTTAGATAAAACAGTAGAAAAATTTCCGAATAAAATTGCATTTGAAGATGCTAACGGTTTAGTATCTTATGAAGATTTCAATAAAATTGCAATGAGTATTTCGACTGAAATATGTAAAAATACAGATAGAATTAACTGTCCAATCGGAATATTTTTACCTAAATCTATAAATGCTTTAGTAAGTTTTATGGGTGTTTTATACTCTGGAAATATTTATATGCCATTGGATATTAAAAATCCAGTTGATAGATTGCAAAGTATTGTTGACAATATTGAACCAATAATTATTATCACAGACAGAAAAAATGCTAACAATTTAGAAAAACTTTCATATAAAGGAAAAATTTTAATATATGAAGATCTTATTAATAATACTGAATCCTTCAATACTAGATATAAAGAAACCATTGATACAGATGGTGCATACATAATCAATACTTCTGGTTCAACAGGAACCCCAAAAGGAGTATTAATTTCGCATCGTTCAATAATTGATTATATTGAATGGGCTACCAAAGAATATAACATTACTGATTCTGAAATAATAGGTAACCAAGCTCCGTTTTATTTTGACAATTCTGTTCTAGATATATATTTGACATTAAAAAACGGTTGTAAATTGATTATAACACCAGAAAATTTATTTATATTTCCAATAAAATTGATGGAATATTTTGAAGAAAAGAACATTAATATGTTCTTCTTTGTTCCTTCAATCTTGGTTAATATTGCCAATATGGATATTTTAAAATCTTGCAAACCTAAATTTAATAAAATTCTTTTTGCGGGTGAAGTAATGCCAACAAAACAATTAAATTATTGGATTAAACATTATCCAAATGCTTTATTTTCAAACCTATATGGACCAACTGAAATTACGGTAGATTGCACATATTACACCGTAGATAGAAAATTTGCAGATGATGAACCGTTACCAATTGGTAAAAAATGTAGAAATTCTGACGTTTTAATACTTGATGAAAATGACAAGCTTATAACTGAGCCTAATTGCACTGGAGAATTATGTGTAAGAGGAAGTTCTTTAGCACTTGGATATTATAATAATTTACAAAAAACAGAAGAAGCTTTTACTCAAAACCCCTTAAATAATCACTACCCAGAAAGAATATATAGAACGGGTGACTTGGTTTATTATAACGACAGAATGGAAATAATTTTTCAAGGTAGAAAAGATTTTCAAATAAAGCACATGGGATACAGAATAGAATTAGGTGAAATTGAAACAGCGCTTGGAAAAATTAAAGAACTTAAAAATGTTTGTGTTGTTTATGATACCCAAAATTCTAAAATAGTTTTATTCTACGAAGCTCAAAAAGAACTTTCAAACAAAGAACTGATTTTGGCACTTGGAAAATCTATTCCTAGATACATGTTTCCTAATGAATTAAGAAAAATTGACAAACTACCAATAAACACAAATGGAAAAATCGATAGATTAAAATTAAAAAATAATTTGTAGAATCATATTGATTTTGTGACCATTTCAATATTATTTTCTATAATTTTATAATTTTCTATTATTACATCACCTTTAGAAGTTTTAATAATTGGTTTGGGAAATTGTTGAACACATCCCCAATCAAGACTTCTCAAAAAGGCACTTTTTTGTTGAAAACTCCAACTTTCGTCATAAATACCATTATTTGGAATATCTTTTGAATAATGAATTTGATATTGAATATCATTCTTCATTGGATATGTTTTTAATTTCCATTCAAGCAAATCATCTTTAATTTCCTCAAAAGCAACAAATGCCAAATTCATTAATTGTTTTATCAAATAAATTGCTGTTTCTGTACCATTTAATTTAATTTCTTTTTGTATAATAATTTCACCATCGTCAATATTTTTATTTACTAAGTGCCAAGTAATTCCAGCCTTTTTATCCATTTCATAAATTGACCAAGTCGGAGCATTCATACCTCTATGATGAGGAAGTAAAGCATTATGAAAATTTATTATCTTCAAATTTTCTTTATCAACAATTATTGACGGAAACAAATAAACATTATTCGCACTGATAATTAGAGCTTTTTCATCTATTTTTTCTAAAAAAGTTGTAATTTCCTCTTTATTATCAAATGAATAATTTTTAATACTATTGTTTTTTACAAAATTGCCTAATAAACTTAAGTTATGTTCTTTGTATAAAAGCATAACTGGATTATAGCTATCTTTTAAAAGAGATTTTAAAATTGATATACAAATAGAACCGCTACCAACTAGATATATTTTCTGAAATTTCATTTTTAACCACAACATAAGATGTATTTTGTTGTAGTGAATTTATAATTTGAACGACATATAACTAAAATCAATTTCTTCTTGCTCAATACCAATATATTTTAGTGTTATCGAAGGTGAAGAGTGGTTTAATATTTTTTGTAGCAAAGCTATATCTTTAAACTGTTTATAATGATGATATGCAAAAGTTTTTCTTAGCGTATGAGTACCGACATTCAAATTTTTATCAATTTTATTACATGCCTCTTTAATTATTCTGTATGCTTGAACTCTGTCTAATCTATTGTTAAATCTAGTTTTAAACAACGCACCATTTTTATTTTTGTCAGCTAAAAAATCTTTTATAATAGTTTGTAATGTATTATTTAGCGCTATTTTTTTATGTTTTTTAGTCTTTTTCTCTACGATAGTTATATAATCCTTGTTTTGCACATCTATAACATCAAGATTCAGAATATCAGAAATTCTCAAGCCAGTATTAATTCCAATACAAAATAATAAATAATCTCGCTCCTTAAATTTTAATAGATTTTTGATTTTCTCTAGATCATTAAGTGAGCGAATTGGTTCAACAAAATTCATTTTTTCTCCTTTTTGTAATTAACTTATATTTATGTTAGAATTTAATGTAACAAAATACATCTTATGTTGTGGTTAAAAATGGATTTTCAAGCAAAAATTAATGAATTACGAAAAAAAGGCATTCAAAATTTTCAAACAAATTATTTTATGAATGAGCTAGATGAAAAATCCATTTATTTTGAAAATGATAACGCGGTTACTGTTTTACAAAAGGAAAAAACTTTTCACAAATTGTATTATGCCTTTTATGATTTAAGTGCTTTTGAAGAATTATTGACTAAATTACCAAATAAAGAGATATATCTTGAAATAATTTCTAGAAAAGAAATTGATGTTCAGGTTAAAAATGTAATTGAAAATTTTTTTACTTATCAAACTACATATCAAAAATTATACAAAAAATTGACTCTAACTGAAAATAAAATTTTTCAAAAATATCATGCAGACAGGGATTTGATATATCAAAAATTGTATTCAACTTTTGATATTAGATTTGAGCACGTAATGGAAAAAAATGAAATTCAAGAATTAATAGACAAAAATCAAATAATAACCATTTATGAAAATAACGAATTAAAATCTTTTATAATTTACAAAATTCAAGGTAATAAAGCATATTTAAACCAAATAGCAAATTATGGAAACAAGGACAACTTAATAAACTTGTGGAAACTATTTTACCAAGAATTGAATAACAAGGGGATTACATACGTTGATTTGTGGTATAACAAATTAAATAAAAAAGCCGAGAACATGTATAAAATAGAACAGTTTCAACCTTTAAATATGTTTAATTTCTGCTATAAAAAAATATAATCATTCTGTAAGATCGATTGTTCTACCGCCATCAACAACAATTTGCTGACCTGTAATCCATTCTGATTTATCAGATAATAAAAATTCTACTGCATCAGCGATATAATGAGGTTTTCCATACCCTAGTGGATATAAACATTCTTTTGAATTGCCATTTTCTTCATAAATAGCTTTTGTCATTTCTGTAGGAATACCTCCAGGAAGTACAGAATTAATTCTTACTTTAGGAGCGAGTTCTACTGACAAACTTCTCATCAAACCATCAAGACCTGATTTTGTAGCACTATAAATACTAAAAGCTTTTGCACCTCTATTTGAAATATTACTTGAAATAAAAACGACATTATCAAGAGCTGATTGATTTTTTCTTTTATTTATTAAAATTTTTACAATCAACGCAGCTGATACTAAATTAGTACCAAATTCATTCATAATTGTTTCAACATCTACTGTTTTTATTGGTTGCATTTGAAGAGCACCTGCACAATGAACAAATTTATTTACTGTAATTTGTTTATCTTTAATGAAATCCACAAGTTTTTCTTCTAAAGATGTCACATCAGATAAATCACAAGTAAAGATTAAATGTTTGTCATTATTTTGACACAACGATTTTGTTTCTTCTAATTTCTCCTCGCGTCTTGCACATAAAATCAAATTATATTTCTTTGATAATTGTATAGCACATTGTCTGCCTATTCCTGAACTTGCGCCAGTTATTATAATATATTCCATTATTTTAATAATTCCATTAAACCCGCAATTGTTTTAGCCTGTTTGACATCACTAACTGAAATAGTTCTGTTATACAATTTTCCTACTAAGGCAATTATTGATAAAATTGTTAATGAATCAAAATCTTCAAAATCTTCTAATAGATCATTATCGTTTAACTCATCAACTTCTAAAATATCCATTAAACCTTCTTTAAATTGTTCCATTTTAATTCTCCTTATATTCAATAATTTTTTTAAAATTTAAATTTTCTATATCTAAAATCATACTTGCCCAAGTTAAACCAACACCAAAACCTGACAAACAGATTTTATATTCGTCTTTTTCATCTGGCAAATTAAGACATATATCAGTCGGAATTGTGACACCAGATGCATTTCCGAATTTTTCTACAATGTTATTTGGCATTTTGTCATAACTTACGTCTAACTTATCTGCAAGTTTTTGCAACATAAATTTGTTAGGTTGATGACACATAAAATAATCTATATCTTCTTTAGATAAATTTTGAGAAGATAATAAATATTCAATTTGTTCAGGAACTTTATTTAGAACAAAATTAAATACATCATCGCCCTTCATTACAAGATTATCTAAAGCTCGAGAATTTCCCGCTTCGTCCTCGTGCATAATTGCAGTTTCTGGAGTTGAAGGCATTCTAAAACCACCTGCAGGAATATTTAAACAAAGTGCATTTGTCCCATCAAAGTTAATTTCTGCACAGATTTTTTGTTTTTTATCTGATTTTTCAATTATTGTAACACTTGCCCCATCTCCAATTAATGGATTTGAATTTCTATCTCGTTTTGATACTTTCGAACTCAAAACATCTGCGTTCAATAAAACAACCTTGTTGATTGATTTTTGTTCTAATAGCATAAACGATTGGATTAAACCAATAATAAAACCACAACAACCTTGGCAAATATCCATACAAACTATATCTTTTTTTAGTCCTAATTTACCGTGTAAAACATTTGATGTTGCCGGCATAAAGTAATCTGGAGATTGAGTTACCATAACTAGAGCATCGACTTCATCTCTTTTCAACAAATTATTGTCAAAAAGATAATTCATTCCAAATTCACATAAATCTGATGAACAAGTGTGATTTTTAACAACTCTTTTTTCTTCATAACCCATAATTAATTTTAATTTTTTACATTGTTTTTCTGAAAAATTATAATATCCAATTTCATCATCAAATTTAACTATATTTTCAGGAATGATAGTCAATAGACCTGTTATTTTTTTGTTTTCAAATTCTAAAAACACTTACTTTGCTCCATTTTTTTTTAACATTGCAACAATGTCATCTACAGTATTAAAGTTCGTAGGTGTAATATCAGCACCGTCAATAGAAATGCCAAAAGCTTTATCAAATTCTGCAACCAAAGTTACAATGTCAAAAGAGTCCAACATGCCTTCTGTAACAAGCTCTGTCGTTTCAATACCTTCAATATCCGGTCTATTATCTTTTAAAATTTTAATGACTTTATCTTTCATTATTTTAAATCCTCTCTATTACAAATTTTTAAAGCAGGGTTGCCCTGCATTACGCTATTATTTCTACATTTTTTATACACTACAGTTGCTGGTAAGAATTTATTATTATTACCTATTTTAGAATGTGGTAATACTGTACTGTGTGAAGTAAAGAAATTATTCTTACCTATTGAAACAAAACCACAAATATCAGTAAAAGTTGAAAAGGTATTAAAATCACCAATTATACTATCATGTCCAACAGCTGAATGTGAATTTAGGACATTACAAACTCCTAATTTTGTATTCATAGCAACAACAACAAAATTAGCAATAATTGAACCTTCTCCAATATTTTCAATATTTGGAACTACAGCTGTTTTTGCAATTAATGTATAAAAGTTTACACCCTTTGATTTAAATTTATTATATAAAGATTCCCTAACACTTGGTTCGCCTATTGTTATTAAAATATAATCATCATTTG
>UMFK01008124.1_pt1 | contig 10646 bp, 2 predicted proteins | sample 1964981 | NCBI WGS metagenome assembly UMFK01 (sample SAMEA4836043, study PRJEB28245) | human gut metagenome | biome: gut microbiome; material: fecal sample | place: Denmark | collected 2008
GCCCTCAGCCGACATCGACGATACTGATGATGTAGAGCCGAGAAGATAGATGCTCAGATTTCCGTTTTTATAACTGTCTGCATAAGCTCCAAAGCGAGGAGTCTTAGCACTTGGATTAAACTGCAAATTATTACAGTCTCCTGTAACATCTGCATTAACTACAGTTGCCTCTCCATTTGCAACCGACACTGTCCAATGGAAGCAGTCGCCCTCATTTCCAGCCGCATAAGAAAGGTTTCCCTTGGATGCTGTCTTGTCTGCGGCCAAATACCCCGCATCCGTATTAAAGGTAACACCATTCGCTGTGCGACCTACAACAAATACTTTCACGGTAACATCTTTTTCAGTGAGCTCTTTTGCCGAAATAGTAACAAGACCACCTGTTAAGAAAACGCCATCTGCATCACCCGACAAGCCATAGTATTTGTTGTTTTTTTCACCAACAAATATAATCTTTGTTCCTTCTGTCAGCCATGCAGCGTTCTCACAAAGAATATAAGGCTCATCCAAAGGGAAGTTGATTATATACGTCTTTGTCACCGAGGCGCTCTTTGCCAACGTTTCGGTAGCAGCTGTGTAAGCAGCGATTTTGTAAATTCCTTCCTCTTCCAATTTGATTGGCTCGATATACTGTTGCTCTGTGCCGTCATTTATTGTATAGAACACTTTCTCGCCTCCCTCGCCTGGAGCAAGAGCGATTGTTTGTGCCTCTGGGTATGTTCCTTCCTCAACGCTGAATGTAGGAACGCCTGCTGCCAGCTCTATTTTGAAATTCAATCCTGCAGCATCACTTTTTGCATAATCATCCATTTCAAGAACAGAAGCCTCCACTGTATACTCTCCATTCTGATCGAGAGTTACATTAACAGGAGATGCCTCTGTTTTTGTAATAGAGATATTTCCTCCGCCGACAACAGTATATTCGATTTGTGCGCCTACCTTGTCAGATGTGATTTCCAACACCTTTGCTTCTCCATAAACCGCTCCTTCTGTCAAATTGAATGTAGGCTTGTTCATTTTCTTGGCAATAGTAAACATCAAGTCTGCCGATTCACTGGCATCAAGTCCTTCTTTTGTTGCCGTGGCTGTCACCATATAAGTGCCATTTGCGGTCAAATGAACCGTAGCAGGAGACGCTTGTTTACCCGTGATTGGGGCTGTAAGTTTATCGCCCTCAATTTTATATTCAATCTGCGCTCCTTCAGTTGTTGAAGTAATCACCAAATCCTGCACATCTGTATATGTTGCATCTGCTGTCAAATTGAATGCAGGAGTGGCACATTTGGTCTCTGCGACCTCTTCATAAGTGATAGAGATACTATATAACGATACATATGCCTGATTCAATGTATTTATAACTAAAACAACATTTCCTCCTTTCGACTCCGTAAATTCTTGTGTCGTTTTAGATTTGTTAAACGTTAGAGTTGTTCCCGACGGAACACCTCCAATTTGAAGGCCAAATGTTGCACCTCCATTTTTGTTCGCATACGCTGTAATACTTACTTTTTTGATTTGCGCGACTTTCGGAATTGGAGAATTTGTCAATTCCAGCTTCGCATCTTTACAAGGATCATTTTTAGAGCCCAAAGTAACAGAGGTAGAGCCACTTCCTGTTTGTGCATGAAACGCTTCTGATGCTGATATATTCCAGGTCCCGCTAGCAGACCCTGTTTGCACCTTCAGTTCACAAGATGTTGTCGCACTTGCTCCACTTTTACGACCTGCAAAATTCCACGTCACCGTTTTTTCCGCAGCATACAGATTGCCGATGGAAGCAATCAGCGCGAACAGAAATAAAAAGTAAAATTTTTTCATAAGATTTTATTTTAGTTTATTAGTTAAATTTCCGATTATTATAGTTTTTGCTTTGCATTTTACCGCCTGTTCCTTACAAGTCTTAAAATCAATTAAGCATTCTATCTTTCAATTCGTTACAAAGGTACGACTTGCGTAATGACTTTGCAAATTTTTCTACATTTTTTTCATCACAAGTTTGTAACATCCCTCCAATCCACGTCGCTGCCCCAGCCCACAGCGCATCGCAGATGCGCTACTAACCTCACGACTCTGCCTCTCACTCCCTCACATCGCTACCCCAGCCAACGGCGCATCGGAGATGCGCTATTCTTTAGAAACCCCATTCGTACGGAGCGCAGCGGAGGACGCATGGGGTTATAGGCGACCCACACACCCTGCGCTTCGGAGATGCGCTACTTCCCCACCATCTCCGCCCCGACCGCGCGAGCGGTCACGCCTTCAGTTAACCCCCGACAGCGTCGGGGGCACACGCATCGACGCACATGCGCCGCGGAGCGCCGCCGCTGACGCACCCCTGCCCTACATCTTCAGCGGCACCGCCTTGCGGTGCATATCTCCCTCTCCACTCTATCCCCGGACGCGCTGTCCGGGGTTAACTGAAAACGGGTCCGCCCTGCGGACCTCATCCTCGACTCTCTCCTCCGCCTCTCCCGTAGTAGCGCATCTCCGACGCGCCCTATGTGGTAGCCGCGCCGCCACCCCATGCGTCCTCGCTGCGCTCATACGAATGGGGTTACTGAAAATAGCGCGTCTCCAACGCGCCGACATAGCATCATCACCGCCACATCGTCACCATCACCGCACTCATCGTCGCGGAGCGACGACACTCTGCCATAACCCGGTACGCGGAGCGCAGCAGAGCGTGCCGGGACTCGACACGCCCTTGCTGTCGGCGTGCCGGAGGTACGCCACTACCGCCAGCATCCCGACCCAGCACCAGCGTAGAGCCCACAGCGTGAGGAGCATATCGCTGACTCTGCCAAGCGTAGAGCCTACGGCGCGTCGGAGACGCGCTACTGCATCATAACCCCATCCGCACGACGCACCAGCGGAGGGCGCATGAGGCATTGGCGCGCCACCATCACCCGGCGCTTCGGAGATGCGCTACTACCCCAGAGGCGGAGTATGACCGCATGAGCGGTCACGTCTTCAGTTAACCCCCGACAGCGTCGGGGGACATCAGCACGACACTGATGCGCCGCGGACGCGCCGCCGCTGGCACTCTTCGGCACACCTATTCGAAAATAGTGTGCATTTGTCACACAGTTTCCGAATAGAGTCCGGCAGCAGGCTCGTCACCGCATCTCGCAGCAGTGGCAGAGTATGACCGCGCGAGCGGTCACGTCTTCAGTTAACCCCCGACAGCGTCGGGGGACATTAGCCGACGCAGATGCGCCGCGGAGCGCCGCCGCTGGCACTCTCCAGCATCCCCTCGCTCAGGCGGTGGCGGAGGAATTATAGAAAAAATACTTTGTGAATCAAAATATTGTTGTAACTTTGTGGTTATGAAATCGGTTTGCACTCCATGGAGTGCGATTAAAAGGGAACGCCGTGCGAATCGGCGACAGTACCCGCTGCTGTGATTCTCGCCGAACCTGGGCTACCATCAGCCACTGCAAGCCATCTGAGCGCTTGCGGGAAGGCTCGCCCACGGGGAGAGATAAGTCAGAAGACCTGCCTGTTTCAGAGAAACTTTACATCGATGCTTTCGGGAGTTAAGGCAACGGAGAGGCAGGCGCACGGGACATTTTGCGCTCCGCCATCTTTCCAACACCCCCTGCTGTAAGCATTCGCTGCACGGTTTTCTCACTGCGTGACGTAGAAAAACTATTTTACTAACCAAAATTATACGAATGCTTATGAAACGTATTTCAACTTTGTTGGTTGCGGCGGCGTTCTCGTTGGTCTGCTCGATGCAGGCATGGTCGGCGAATATCACCATGCCTATGTCGTATGCCGCCGAGCCAAACGCCACGGTGACCGTAACAGAGGAGTCTACGCTGACCTATTCGGGTTACTGGGCTGAAAGCGAGACATCAAATCCCGTCTCCGTTCACCTCGTCCCGGCGGCAGGGCAGACTCTGCGCGTCACATGCACCCAGATGTACGGCTTCGACACGTGCAATGCCGAGCTGAAGGTGTATAACGGCGCAGCATCAATCAGTTATTCATTGCCGGCAGGCGACATGGGCGCCGTGGCTGAAGGCAAGGTGTTTGAGTCGACGGCTGCCGACGGCTCGCTGACGGTTGCCTACTCCAACGAGGAGGATGAGTATGTGAAATACTCATTCAAGGTGGAACTTGTTGCCGGAGGCGACATGGAGTACACCGCAACCGAGGCTGTCAGCCTCCCCAACCCGATTATCGGCGCGTCGTTGCAGCCTGTAGCTGCCGCCAACGTCAAGACCGCAGGCGCAAGCAACGCACTGAGTGCCACACAGGTGGCATTCGTGCTCGATGATGCCTCGGCAGTGTCGGGCGCACGCATCTACTACTCCAAGAAGGCTCCGTTCAACATCTCCGAAGCCGGTCTATTCGGTGCCAGCAAGGTGGACGGCACTACGGTGACAGCCACCGGATCGCTTCCGCTCGCTGCCGGCGACAACTATTTCTGGCTTGTGGGCGACGTTAGCACCACAGCAGCCGGAGGCTCTGCCATCACGGCGCAATGCACCTCGGTGAAGATTGGCGGCGAGGAGAAAATCACCTCACCGGTAGCCTCGACAGTAACCGTGGGCAACGAGCTCAACATGCCTTCCGCCGGCACATTCGCCATCGGCGCGTCGGGACTCAACTTCTACGACGACGGAGGCAAAGACGGCAAAATCTCATCGAAATTCGAAGGCGTGGTGACGTTCAAGCCCACCACACCGGGCAAAGTGGTGCAAATCGACTTCACGAAAGTGGAGCTGTATGAGTCGGCATACGGAAGCGACTCATACAACGACAAGGTAAAGGTGTATAACGGCACGACGGTAAGCGACGCCAACCTCAACGCGCAGGTGATGAACGGCAAGCCCGTGGTGCTGCGCTCGTCGGCTGCCGACGGCTCGCTCACCGTATGGATGAAATCAGTGACCGGCGACTACTACCGCGGCAAGGGCTTCGAGGCCTTCGTCAGCGAATATTCGCCAGCACCGATGACCGTGAAAACGGTCACCACGGCACAAGTTGCCGACAACACAAGCACGGCAGGCTCAACCGACCAGCCTATCCTCTCGGTCTGCGTGAAGACGGAGAACACCGAGGCTGTCAACGCCACGAAACTAACGTTTGAGACCGAAGGCACTACCGACATCAACCATCTGCAGAAAGCCACGGTCTACTACACCGCAAAATCATCTACTTTCGCCACCGCCACCAAGCTCGGCGAAGCCGTGCCTACAGGCAAGCAGGAATTCTCGATTGCCTTCGACCAGCAACTCGTGGAAGGCGAAAACTGGTTCTGGCTGGCTTACGACATCGACCCGAAGGCTCAGACAGGTGAGATTCTCGACGCAGGATGCAAATCGATTGAAATCGGCGGCGCAAGCTACAGCCCAGCAACCGTCAACCCCGACGGCAACAGCTCGGTGAAAAACGAACTGCTCTCAACAGTGGGAACCGTCGAAAAGACCATCTACGGAACTTGGACTTTCAAAAACACGCCAAACCCATACGTGGGCTACAACGGCTATGAGCCGGTGATAGGCGACCAGATTACAACATTCATCCCCGGCGACAACGACATGATCGTGGAACTCGACATCAAGTCGTTTGCGCTCTACTATTCAGCCAACGCCAACTATCCGCGCGCCAAGTTTGAGGTGTACAGCGGAAAAGGCACCACCGGTGAACTCCTGTGGTCGCTCACCGGCGAGGCCGACAAGAACGTGGGTCCGGGCAAGATTCTGCGCTCAAAGAGTGTCGACGGCGCACTCACAGTGGTGTTCGACGCCAAGACCGAAACATCGGGCTACACAGCCAAGGGCTGGGACGCCGAGGTGCGCGAATACCGCCAACGCCCGATGGAGGTAAGCTCCGTCAAGGCTACGCAGGCAAGCACCGACATCGTCAACAAGGGCGCTGTCAACCAGGAACTCCTCGGCGTGGACATCCAGACTGCCGGCAACCTCAGTCCGGTGGTGCTGAAGGGCATCAAATTCAACATGAAGGGCTGCCAGGCAAACGTTGCCAAGCTCCACGTCTACACTTCAGGTCAGAAAAACGAGCTTACCAAAGAGACTTCAATCGCCGACATCGACGTGACCGCCGAGACGGCTGAGGCAAACATCACGTTCGCCCGTCCGCTTGAGCTTGCCGAGGGAAGCAACTACTTCTGGCTGACTGCCGACATCGCCGATGAAGCGGCTACCGACACCGACATCGATGCCGCCGTGACTGCCGTGACAACCGCCACTGCGACAATCAACGTGGCTGCCGAGCAGGGCGACCCTGAAGGCGCGCGCACGGTGAAAAACACCTACAACCTGCAGGCTGGTGACAACGGCGAAATCGTTGTGGGCAACGAGGCACTGATGTTCTACGACAACGGCGGCGCCGACGGCAAGTCGCCGAAGAATTTCGAGGGACAGGTGACGTTCCGTCCGAAAGACGCAGGCAAAGTAGTGAAACTGACATTCAAGTCGTTCAGCACTTCCTACAACGACAATTTCTACATATATTATGGTGGCAAGAAGACTTCGACACCCGATGTTAAAGTGAGCAAGATGCTCGAAGCTCCGATAGTGTCGGTTGCCGACGACGGCAAGCTGACAGTCTACTTCAAATGCCCATCATACAGCTATGCAAGCAACGGCTGGGCTATCGAGGTAAGCCAGTATGAGCTCCTGCCGCTCTCCGTGGGCAACATGGCGATTACAAGCGTGGCTGCCGGCGAGTCGCTCCGCGGCTCGAAAAATGTGCCTATGCTCCGCGCCGAAGCCACAATCGACGGCGACAAGGGCGAGATGGACTTCTCAAAATTTGTCGTTTCTGCCGACGGTTCAGCCGAAGGCACCATAGCCGCAGCAAAGATTTTTGTCACTACAACCGACCAGTTCAGCGCCAACAATCTTATCGGCTCAGCCAACACCGCACCGTTTGAAATCGCTACCGACTACAAAGCCACCGCTCCTGGAAAATACTACTTCTGGGTGGCTTACGACTTCAATGCCAACGCAGCCGAAGGCAATCTCGGCACCGCTGCCCTGACAGCCTACACCGCCAACGGCGCAGAGACAAGCACCATGGCATCGATAACAGCGCAGACTGCCATGAAGGCAGGCAAGAAAGGCGTCTACACCGTGGGTGAAGGCGGCGACTATGCAACCATCCAGGCGGCCGTCGACGACATCGCAACCGGAATCGAGGGCGCTGTGACTGTCAACATCCTCAGCGGCGAATACAACGAAAAGGTCAACATTCCGGAGATTCCGGGTGCGTCTGACGTAAACACCGTGACTATCCAGTCGGCTACGGGCAACTATAGCGATGTGAAGATTTTCCACAACGCATATACCGACCCGGGCTACAACACAGATAAATATGGTGTGGTCACGTTCAACGGAGCCGACTACGTGACGCTCCGCGGCGTGACGGTGACATCGACCGACAAGACATTCCCGGCTCTCGTCTATATGATCAACACGAGCCAGCACGACACCGTCGACGCCTGCCACCTCTACACCGACCGCATCGAGTCGAGCACAACGGCTGAGCAACTCGTGCTTGTGCGCCAGCTTGCCATCGACAAGGAAAACTGCAACAACGACTACTTCACGCTCAGCAACTGTCTGCTCGAGGGTGGATACCGCGGTGCAATCATCGGCGGCACATCGTATGTGGCACTGACGCATCAGACAGGATGCGTGGTGGAAGGCAACACGTTCCGCGACAACGCGGCGTCAGCCCTCTCGGCATACTCCGGCGACAACAACATCACCATCCGCGGCAACGTGATTGAGAACAACACAACCACACTGTCGCGCGGATTCAACGGCCTCGACCTGCAGTTCGGCGACAACTGCATCGTGGAAGGCAACACAGTGCACATCGACCTCGGTGTGGAAGCAATCGGCATCTACGTGCGCAAAGGCGCGTCGACAGCCGACAAACGCTCGCGCATCGTCAACAACGAGGTGTCGGTGAAGAGCAGCGACTACACGTCTGCCGCCATCAAGGTCAACGGCAAAACCCCGAATGTCGACATCGCCTACAACACGGCTGTCGTTGCCGGACACGAGAACAACGTGGCTTGCTACCTCAACGACGCGATGGAGGCTATGACCGTGCGCAACAATATTTTCCTTGCCCGCGACAACGGCTTGGTATACCGCACATACAAGGACGCTGACGCTGCGGCAATCACATTCTCCAACAACGTGCTCCACACCAACGGAACTGTGTTTGCGCAGACAAGCAGCAATACGAAACTCGCATCGTTCAGCGACTGGATGCTGAAAGTGAACGAGCAGAGCAGCTTCAATGAAGACGTTGCGTTCCTCAGCGACAAAATGCTCTTCCCTGCAGCCGCAGGCAACCTGCTCAACGCCATGCCGCTCGACTTCGTGACCACCGACCTGCTCGGCGCCGTGCGCAACGCCACGACACCGACAATCGGCGCTTACGAATATGCCGACGCATCGGCTGTTCCGGCATTCGACGAAGGCTATCCTGCAATCTCTGGCATCAGCCACAACGCAGCGACTGCCGTCCTCAAGACTGCCGCCAACGGCAAGGCTTACCTCATGGTGAAAGAATCATCGGAAACCGCTCCTACAGCCGACGAGATGAAGGCTTCGACACTCACCGCCACACTGCGTGCCGGCAAAGAAGTGTCGGTGAGCCTCAACGGCTTGTCGAGCCAGACGGAATACCGCCTCTACACATTGCTTGAAAGCCTCGACGGCACGAATGTGGGCGAAGTTGCGGCAACCGACGCGTTCACAACCACATATCTGCCTACCGAAGTGTCAACGTTCGAGAACGTGAAGGCTAACGATGGCGGTTTTGACGACGGTACGGCTTCTTTCGCCGGATTTACCGTAGTCGATGCCGACGATGCTGTGGTGGAAGGCACGAAAGTGGCTAAAATCGAAGGCGCAGGAGCTGTGCAGCTCACCAACACCGACAAGGGCTTGACCCTGACCGGATTCTTCGTGAAAACTGACGCCGAGGTGGCTATGAACGTCTACGACGGCAACGCCGACGCTCACGCATACACCATCCCTGCAACTTCAGGAAAATGGATATTCTTCAACCTGAAGGACAAGGGCGCAGTGACGGCTCTCGACTTTGCAACAGAGGGCAACGCATATATCGACAACTTCAGCGGCGAGCCTCTGCCTCTCACAGCGGCATGCACCACTCCGCAAGCCACCGTGGCAAGCGGCGCGAAAGCCGACCTTAAGGCAGAATTCGATGGCGGCGTATATCCTGTGGCTGTGGAATGGAAAAACGCCATGCGTGAGGTTGTTGCCAACGGCGACAACACCGCCACCCCGGCTTTGGACCGCTCAGGCGTGTTCTATATGACAGCCACCGACGCATGGGGCAACACCGCCACCGATGCGGCAGTTGTCTACGTGACCGGCGAACAGTTTGCCGCCACAATGGACGACAACTTCCTCGCTCCTGAAAGCTTCTACAACGGTCTTGGCAAGGACGACCCAAGCTACACAAACCCGGGCACCAGCTCGCAGTTTGTCAGCGGCTCGTTTGCTTTCGACACCGAGCGCCACACCTCGACATGGTGGGGTGGCTTCGCTCTGAGCAACCAGACAAGCACCGTGTTTGAGTCGTATGCCGACCAGTTCAAGTCGGCTGTGGGCAGCGGACACAACTCTGCGAACTACGCCGTGGTCTACAGCTACACCGGCGCCAACTACGCAGCCAACGTGACCAACGCCGTCGACGGAGCCGACGTGAGCGGATTCTACGTGACCAACACAGCCAACAACGTAAACGCCTACGTAAACGGCGACGGCATGTCGACCGCTCCAGGCGGATTCGCAAAGGGCGACTGGTTCAAGATGACCGTAAACGTTGTGAAAGCCGACGACACGACAGCGTCGATTGACTACTATCTTGCCGACTACCGCGCCGACAACGAGGCCGACCACTATTATCTCGACACATGGCAATGGGTTGACCTCCGCCAGTTCGGTAAAATCAAGAAAATGACATTCGGATTCGAAGGCACGAAGAGAAACGCGTATGGCTTGACTACTCCTACCTACGCTTGTCTCGACGACTTCGGCGGCAACCGTGAAATCAGCGATGCCAAAAAGGCTCTCGCCGGCATCACAATCCCTGCCACCGTCGACCTCCAGACACTCTTCAACCTCGACAACGACAATTCAACAGTGACCTATGCGATTGTCGACAACTGCGACGCAGCAAAGGCTACAATGGCTATCGCCGACGGCATCCTGACAATCTCAGGTCTTACCGACAAGACCGAGACATCAGCCGTGGTAAGCGCCACACAAAAGGGTAAAATCCAATTTGTGAACATCCCTGTTGAAATCGACGAGGAAAAGGCTTCTGTAAACGATGTGGCTGTCGACGCCGACGTCAGAATCTTCCCGGTTCCGGCAACCGACCGTCTCAACATCCGCACCGCGATGACCGACTATGCCGTACGCATCTACGCCACCAACGGCTCGCTCGTAATGGAGCAGCTCGGCAACAACGGAAGCATAGCCGTTCCTGTAAACCACCTTGCAAAAGGTGTCTACATCCTTACAATCGACAACGCACAGCAATCATCCAGACACCGCGTTGTCGTCAAATAGAGTTTTAATAATGGTTTAGAGTGACGTCCGCCCGGCGAAGAGATTTCG
>UMFK01010459.1_pt1 | contig 10640 bp, 10 predicted proteins | sample 1964981 | NCBI WGS metagenome assembly UMFK01 (sample SAMEA4836043, study PRJEB28245) | human gut metagenome | biome: gut microbiome; material: fecal sample | place: Denmark | collected 2008
GGTCTTTGGTTGCGATCACTTTCTGCTCTGTTCCATTCTCTCTCAATACGATCCTGTCATCCGCCAGACAGATGCCCTCTTCAATATTATGTAAACGACTAAAATATATAACCTTTGCTTTTACCCGTTTATCTTTTGCCATTTTCTTCGTGATTGGATCATCATAATTCAATACAAGGTAATCCTCTTCCGTCTGATTCTTACATACATCCAATTTGACAGATGCATAATTCTCCATTGTATAATGCCTGTTTAAATGATCCGGTGTTACGTTCAAAACTGCGCTCACATGTGGATGAAAATCTACAATCGTCTCTAACTGGAAAGAAGATACTTCCGCAACCGTATAAGATGCCTCATTCATCTCCAATGCAACTTCCGTATATGGGATACCAATATTACCAACCGTAAAACTATTCTTCGTATAGTCTGCAAAGATCTCTCCCACCAAAGAAGTGGTTGTTGTCTTTCCGTTCGTTCCGGTGATCGCAGCTAACTTACCTGCACCAGCCTGGTATGCTAATTCAATCTCACTCCAGATCGGAATATGTTTATCCCGAACGGTATTCGCCATATCCGAATCTACCGGTATTCCCGGACTGATCACACAAAGATCAATATCCTGTAATACACTGTCGTTTAACTCTCCCAAAACAACTTTGATCTCTCCACGTTCCGGAAACTGTCCTAACAACTGCTCTACATCTAATTCTGCATTTTCGTCGTAAAATACGATCTGTGCGCCTTTCTTTAACAGTAGTTTTCCTGCATTTACTCCGCTTTTTCCCGTACCTGCAATCAGCACTTTCTTATGAAAATCCATAACTTCCTCCAAATCTTAACTATAGTCAATATTACTTTATAATGCCATCAGACCAATCAGGCAAAGTATTGCTGTTATAATTGAGAAAATAGCAACCACTTTCGTCTCCGGCCAGCCTGAAAGCTCAAAATGGTGATGAATTGGCGCCATCTTAAATACACGTTTCCCCGTTTTCTTGAAATATGTCACCTGAATAATAACAGATAACACTTCCACTAAATATACGCAACCGACGATAACAATATAAATCGGCATCTTAAGTAATACCGCTGTCGCACCGATCAGCCCACCTAACGCAAGTGAGCCGGTGTCTCCCATGAATACTTTTGCAGGATACACGTTATATACCAAAAATCCAAGTAACGACCCAACCGCTGCGCATGTGATCGGCTCCAGTCCGGATGCAGTTCCAATTGCAACAACCGTGAAAAAGGTAGCTGTCAGCACCGTAATAGATGAAAGAAGTCCATCTAATCCATCTGTAAAGTTCGTTCCATTGACCGTACCTAATAATACAACAAACAAAAACGGATAGAACCAAAATCCCATGTTCCATTCCATACCACCTGTAAATGGTATCAATACAGAAGTACCCAGATCCGTATAATTTGCAAGATAATATGCAAATAGCGCAACGATTATAAACTGACCTATCATCTTCTGCCATGCATGAAGTCCCATAGAACGTTTCATTACTACTTTAATGTAATCATCCAGAAATCCTACTAATCCAAATCCCAATGTAACAAACAGCACCGGAAGAATCTGTGGATTCGTCTTCATATATAATAAAGATGTAATAACGATACTGCACAGGATAATCAATCCACCCATCGTCGGCGTTCCCGACTTTTTCAAATGCGATTCCGGTCCGTCATCCCGAACAAACTGTCCGAATTTAAGTTTCTTCAAAAACGGTATCATGATCGGACATAAGCAAACACTGATTGCAAATGCAATCACAACTGGTAATAGTACTAAAAAATTAAATTTCATAATGATTCCTACCCTTTAGTAATTCTTATTTTCGTGTTATTTTAACCCTACTAGTATAATTCTTTTTCTGCATTTTATCAACCATTTTGGCTGTATTCTTTCATCTTTTTAGTCATTCTCTCTTCTGTTATTCTACCCGGTCTTCAGAAAATGTTGTCTCCGTCTTTTCCTCAGATTCGGTATAATCTGCCTCCAATCCCAGATAAGGGAGAATATTCGAAAACATTTCTGACATAACCGGCGCCGCAATGGTTCCTCCATAATATATTCCAACCGGTTCATCAATCATGATAATTCCTATGATCTGCGGATTATCCGCCGGAGCAAATCCCAGAAAAGAAGAGATATATTTTGCATTTCCTCTTGGCAGTTTTTCCGAAGTCGCTGTTTTCCCACCAATGCGGTATCCTTCTACACTTCCCTTATTTCCGGAGCCTTCTGCAACTACCGCTTCCAGCAATTCTTTCATCGTATCTGATGTCGTCTTTTGAATCGCCTGTTCCTTTTTTGTATAGGAAAATGTTTTTGTCGGTTCTCCTTTTTCGTTCGTTGCATACATTCCAAAATGCGGTGTTACCAATGTACCTCCATTCACAACTGCACTCGCCGCACGCAGCAACTGCAATGGTGTGATCTGAAATGACTGTCCAAAACTCATTGTAGCAAGTTCCACCGCTCCAACATCCTCTTGTTTGTGCATAATGGAAGATGCTTCTCCCGGCAGATCCACTCCTGTCTTTTCAAACAAACCAAGCTTCCGGTAATTCTTATACATATTTGCAACCCCGACTCTTGCTCCAACATCCATAAACACCGGATTGCATGAATTCATAATTCCTTCCCGAAAAGTTTCTGTTCCATGCCCTCCGGCTTTGTGGCATCGGATCCGCCGATCCTCCACAATACGAAATCCCGGACATGAAAATGTATCATCTACCTTAACTACTCCTTCTTCTAATGCCGCCGTTGCCGTTACAATTTTAAAGGTAGAACCCGGTTCATAGGTGTCATTGATGCAAAAATTTCTCCACATATGATTCAGTGCATCCTGTTTCTCTTTTCCTGTCAGGTTCTGCCGTTCAACATTATCTATCTCCTCTTCGGACGTTTCCTGTAAATCCGTCTGCCGGTCTGCATATAACTCCTTCACATCGACCAATGCATACGGTTCATTCAAATTGTATTCCGGCACATTGACCATCGCATATATTTCCCCATTTTGCGGATTCATCAAAATAACCGATACCCTTTTTGCCTGTTTTGCTTTTAATACTTTTGTCGCTGCCTGTTGTGCATATTTTTGTATATTTGCATCAATAGATATATATATGTTATTTCCGGCTACCGGTTCCATTCTGCCTTCCGCAGCATTTTCTATCTCCATCCCATTGGCATCCGTCAGTGTCAGAATACTTCCCGATATTCCCTGTAATATCTTATCATATGTTACTTCTAATCCGACAATGCCCTGATTATCTCCACCAGTGAATCCTAACACCTTACTTGCCAATGTATTATATGGATAATACCGTTTGTAATCTTCATCGATCATAACACCATCTAAATTCATTTTCCGCAAGCGGTCTGCTGTTTCCTTTTCTACATTACTTTTTATCTTTTCCCGCATGGAATTCCTACTGACTTTTTCCTCTACTTCTTCCCTGTCCAAATCAAGCACCAGACACAACTGTTTGATCACTTCTTCCGGATCGGTAATCTGAGCATGGATCACCGATATGGAACACACCGGTTTGTTCCCGGCTAATTCGATTCCGTTTCTGTCATATATAACACCACGCTTTGCCTTAATGCTGCGTTCCCGTTCATGAAGTGCTTCTGCTTTTTGATAATAATAATCTGACTTGACGATCATCAGATATGCAAGCCTGCCAAAAAGCAACAGAAACGCTGTAAACACCGCAAGCGCTACTATAAAAATTTTCTTTCTGGTAAAAGTTTTCGGCATATTCATATCCTGCAAAAACATTTATATATATCTATTATTGCATTTCCTCAAATATGTATAAGAACAGCTTATCCCCATAAATAACCCAGGCATGACTTACCTCTCCCAAAGTAACCCATGCCTTTTCAAACTAACAGAACCCACCACCGACAGGTTCATACAATATTACATTATCACTGTGCTGCAGGTGCCTGCGTTGTTGCCTGCGTCGTATTTTCCGTTGTTGCTTCCGTTGTATTCGAATCGGTACCCACCTCTGTCGAAGCCTCCGTTGCATTCTCAGAACTTCCTTCTTCTGTTGAGTTTTGCAGATCTTCAGAAAGTTGTTCTGTCGGTGCCGCTCCATCAAAGATTGGTGTTGCAACCTGATCCCCTACATCTGCCCCTTCACTCTTATTTTCAGAATCTGACTGATAAATATTCATATATGGAAGCAGCTCCTGTAAGATCGACTGTGCAATGATCGTTCCTAATCCGGAACTTGCCTGATCTTCTACATTCGGTTCATCAACCGTTACATATACAACAACCTGAGGATTCTCCACCGGCGCAAAACCGATAAAGGATAACAGATATTTGCCATTTCCTCTTGGCAGCTTCTCTGCAGTACCGGTCTTACCACCGATCGTATACCCGGCTACCTGCGCTTTTCTCGCAGTACCATTACTTACTACCTCAAACAAAGCATTTCTCATAAACTCTGATGTCTCAGATGATATCGTCTTCCTCAATATTGTCGGTTCAATATTATTGATAATTCCGCCATTTTCATCTACAATCTGTTTTACCATATGTGGTTCATAATAGTTACCACCATTGATTACGGAACAAAATGCGGTACCAATCTGCATCATTGTAACCGTAAGTCCCTGTCCAAATGAAGATGTTGCAAGCTCTACCGGATTCAATTTTTCTTCCGGATATACAAGTCCCGCCGCTTCACCTGCCAGATCCACATGCGTTGTCTTACCAAATCCAAATACCTCCTGGTATTTGGCAAATGTCTTTCTTCCTTCCGTTTCTGCAATCTGCATTAATGCCACGTTACAAGACTGCATTAAGGATTGTTCAATATTTACCTGTCCGTGTCCCGAATGGTTATGACAGTTGATCGTTGTATCTGCTACTTTTAAATTACCACCGCAGAAGAATGTCTCATCCCCTTTTAACGCTCCATCTTCTATTGCACCGGATATGGTAAATGTCTTATAGGTAGATCCCGGTTCGAATCCATCAGAAATAATGAAATTACGCCATGCCTTGTTCAGACAATCCAAACGTTCATCTTCTGATAATGCTTTGATCTGTGACGAAACATCACCGTCTTCACTGTTAAACTGGTATGCTATGGCACTGTCTTCGTAAGGTTCATTCAGATCAAAACTATTGGAATTCGCCATTGCCAATATCTCACCGGAATTTGGATCCATCACTAATGCAGATACATTCTTTGCACCGGTCTCCGTCATAAATGCATTGATCTTCTTTTCCACGATACTCTGTGCATTCGCATCAATCGTTGAAATAATATTGTATCCGTTCACAGGTGGCTTTGTCGTACGTTCTAAGGTCATATCCTGTGTCAGATATCCATATTCTCTTCCGTCCGTTCCATTCAATTCATCACTATAGTATCCTTCCACACCACCCTGACCGACATTGCCACTTACGGTAAATCCAATCGCATGACATGCCAGTGAGCCATATGGATAATATCTCTGATATTCATCTTCAAACCAGACACCTTTAACGTTCTTTCCATCTTTTGTAGCAATGAACTCATTAAACGGTTTCACCTGATCGTAAGACAATTTTTTCAACATTTTCTTATAGAGTGAAGATTTATCTGATAATGCATCATCGATCTCCTGCTCTGTTATGTCAAAATATTTTGTCAAGGCGGATATCGTAGCTTTCTTTACTTTATCATCCTGCAAAATATTCTTTGGTTCAATGATTAAATTATATACCTTTTCACTCGTTGCTAACTGTGTACCGTTCCGATCCAATATATCCCCACGTCGATACGGAATTTCTATACTGTCATAACTTTGCTGTGCTAATACAATTTTCTCATAACGTTTTCCATCTTTTTTGTTTATATACCATATTCTTATCACCAATGCCAAGAATGCAATGGACAACACAACCGTGATCCAAAACAGTTTCATTTGCATTCGTCCAAGAAAACGTTTTCTTTTTTTTGCCATATTATCACCTGATTTTATTCTGCCGGTACGTCCTTAAACTGCTTTACGTAATCCGGATTACTTGCTTCATAGGATACAACCTGATCATTTCCCGGATATACCATTCCAAGTTCTGTTGTTGCAAAGTCATAAACTTTGGTCAGATCAACAGAGCTTTCTAATCGTTTGCTGGTCTCGTCATTCGTATCTTTCAGATCATTCAAATTACTTTCTAATGTAGCGATCTGTCTTCTCTGTTCTGTAATATCTGCCTGTAAGGAAAGCATATTTACGCAGGCACCAAACAGACAAACTGTTGCAACAACGAGTGCCATCGTATATCTCAGATCAAATGCCTTTGCTCTTTTTGCATTTCTTTCAATTCTGGCGTTGGTCTTGCGTTCCGGCTGTGTTGCCTGTCTACGTTCCGGTCTTACTTCTCTCTGCGGTACCGTATTCAGCTTTCTAGCCGCATTTCCTTCAATGTAATAATATCTCTCCTCATTTCTTGAATCCAATCTTCTCATACCCCTTTTCTAAATATGTCTTATCATGTGCAACCCTGTTATTCCCCATTTTTCCTGTGTTACTTTATATTACTAAATACCATTATTGAGCCCGTTCAAAAATCCGAAGCTTTGCACTCTTGCTTCTTCTATTCTCCTCTAATTCTTCGTCTGATGGTAAAATTGGTTTTCTGGTAATGACCTTTCCTTTTGAAACCTTACCACATACACATTTAGGAAAGTCGGGAGGGCATGTACAAGGATTCTCATTTCTTCTAAAAATCCTCTTTACAATCCGATCTTCTAACGAGTGGAACGTAATTATGCAAATTCGGCCCCCTGGGTTTAACAGGTCTATCATTTGGTCGATGGATTGCTCAAGAATGGTCAGTTCCTGGTTTAATTCAATCCGGATAGCCTGGTAAGTTCTTTTCGAAGGGTGCCCTCCTGCAGACCTAGCTCTAATTGGTATAGCAGCCTTAATGATGTCATTTAACTCAAATGTTGTTTCAATGACTTTGTTCTGTCTCGCCATGCAGATATGCTTGGCAATGTTCTTGGCGAATTTCTCTTCGCCATAATCCCGGATAACCCGATATAACTCCATCTCCGGATATTCATTAACTATATCTTTAGCAGTCATTTTCTGCCTCTGATCCATTCTCATATCAAGAGGTGCATCCTCCCGATAAGTAAATCCCCTCTCCGGTGTATCCAACTGATAGGAGGATACCCCCAGGTCAAGTACAATCCCATCGACACCGCCGACTCCTAAGTCTTGTAATACCTGAGGGGTTTTCTGATAATTACTTCTTACAATGTCAATCTTTATTTTATCTTGATATGGTAATAGACGGATGCCTGCCGCCTCAATCGCGGCTGCATCCTGATCTATTCCTATGAACCTACCTTTATCGGACAAACGGGAACAAACATGATAGGCATGCCCACCACCACCGAGGGTGCCATCCACATAAGTACCATCTTCTCTGATATGCAGTCCTTCTATGGTCTCGTCCAGCAAAACCGACTTATGTGAAAATTCCACGCTTCTCCTCCTTTTTCTAATAATGCCGTGTACATCTTGCTATGTGCATTCATTATCAGATCATAATTCCTAACTCTTCAATCCCTTGTGCCAATTCATTGAAGTCAATGTCATCAATATTGTTCTTCTCTTCCCATTTCTCTTTGCTCCAGATCTCTGCACGCTCGCCTACACCGACTACGGTTACATCCTTCGTGATTCCGGCAAACTCCCGTAAATTAGCAGGAATTAAAATTCTTCCCTGATTATCCACTTCACAATCTGTTGCTCCTGCCTGGAAAAATCTCTTGAACTTTCTTGAGCTTTCATTGGTCATTGGAAGTTGTCTTAATTTGCCTTCAAATATATCCCACTCATCATTGGGATAAGCAAACAAACAACCATCCATTCCTCTTGTTACAACGAAAGATAAGCCTAACTGTTCTCTCAGCTTGGAAGGAACGATCATTCTGCCCTTGGCATCTACTGTGTGATTATATTCACCTTTTAATCCTTTGGACATGAACTCACTCCCCTTCTTTCAATCTCTCCTGTAGCGTAAGTGTTGCCGTCTGTAACGATAAATCCACCACAATTTACCACTGCACACCACATTTCACCACTTACAACCACTATTCTACCTCATACCGTTCGAGATTGCAAGAATAAATTGCCCAATCAATAGCAATTTCCGTTGTGAACATTATACAATTTTTCTTTTTGTTATTTATGCATCTTGCACATATTTTTACAGGTTTTTTCTGTCCTTCATTCTCCAACAGCACAATATATTGTGCAATATTGTTTTTCATCACATTATATCTTGTGTTTTCACTTTATTTTTGTATATCCCCCCTTTTCCGTTCAAAAACAGGGTGGAAAATCGTGGTGGGGACGAGTGGGGGAATCTCCCACCTTTTTCAAAAATCCTCCACTTTCTCACCACCCTTACACAACACAAGAACGACAGATACACAAACATACACTATTCCTTATTCTTGTGCATAAAAAAAGAAGGGCAACAACAAATATTTGTCATTGCTCTTCTTTTCTATCTCATACCCTGTCACACACTTACTCCCCTGCAGCAGAAGTATCTCTCTTCAGTTGGTAACGTTTGTATATAATGTAGATGGATGCCGCCACTACACATACCGCAGCCAAAAGCTGTGATGCCTTAAAGTTCACACCCGGAAGCATCAGGGAATCCGTCCGCAATCCTTCTATCCACACTCTTCCAAGTCCATAACCCCATATGTACATTGCAAACATTTCCCCATCAAATTTCTTATGCCTGCGATAGAGGAAAATGATCAATAATACACACAGATTCCAAAGTGACTCATATAAAAATGTCGGATGCACCTGAATGAACTCCATACCATCCACATTTAATACATGATCAATCATGTCCTGTGTAATGATTCCATTATTCACCGTACTGATCAGGTAATTCTTACCACCAAACCAGTCAACCGGAATCGCCATTGCAAACAATGAATCCGTGTAAGCACCAAATGCTTCCCGGTTAAAGAAATTCCCCCATCTTCCGAGAATCTGTCCCACAAGCAATCCCATGGAACAGGTATCCAGCATTAACATGACACTCACTTTTCGCTTTTTTGCAAAAATCAACAACACGATAATTCCGGCAATCACACCTCCATAGATGGCAAGTCCGCCACCACGGATATTGATCATGCCAAGCAGCGTTTCTTTCAGGGATTGTCCCTCTTTCACATAATCACTCAGACTGAATATGACATAATATATTCTTGCCCCAAGAATCGCCGGGAGCACCAACCATAACATATAATCCAGATACATTTCCGGATCCTGGTTCGTGCGTTTCGCTTCTTTTGCAATCAGCAAATATCCTAATACAAATCCTAACGCGATTATCATTCCATAAAATCGTATCTCAAAACCGCCAATTGAGAATCCATCCGCCACATGTTTCAATACAATCCCCAAATGAGGAAAGCGAATCTCATACATAGAATACCCTCCTATTATACGTTAAACTTGAACAAGATGACATCTCCATCCTGTACGACATATTCCTTTCCCTCAGAACGTACAAGACCTTTCTCTTTTGCAGCTGCCATGGAACCATTCTCTACAAGATCTTTGTAATTCACAACCTCGGCACGGATAAATCCTCTTTCAAAATCTGTATGAATCTTACCCGCTGCCTGTGGTGCTTTGGTGCCCCTCTTGATCGTCCATGCTCTTGTCTCGTCCTCACCGGAAGTCAGATAAGAGATCAATCCAAGAAGAGAATAACTTGCACGGATCAGCTTATCCAAGCCAGACTCTGCCAAACCCAAATCTTCTAAGAACATCTTCTTTTCATCATCCTCTAATTCTGAAATCTCCTGTTCGATCTGTGCACATACTTTGAACACTTCTGATCCGTATTCTTTGGCATACTCTTTTACAGCCTTCACATAGTCATTATCATCATCTTCCGCAACCTCGTCCTCGGCAACATTTGCAGCAAAGATTACCGGTTTTCTCGTAAGCAGATTGTAATCTGCAATCCAGGCTTCCTCGTCTTCTCCATCTACCTCAAAGGTAATGGCAAGCTTGCCGTTCTCCAAATGTTCTTTGATCCGTTTCATGAATTCCACTTCTTTTGCTATATCCTTGTTATTATTGGCCGCTCTGGAATTCTTTGCAATTCTACGGTCAAGAATCTCGATATCGGAAAAGATCAGCTCAAAGTTAATCGTCTCAATATCTCTTAATGGATTGATACTTCCATCCACATGTACTACATTCGTATCTTCAAAACATCTTACAACATGAACGATTGCATCCACTTCCCGAATATTTGATAAGAACTGGTTGCCCAATCCCTCACCTTTGGAAGCACCTTTTACCAGACCTGCAATATCTACAAATTCAATCACAGCCGGTACGGTTTTCTTTGAATTATACATCTTCGTCAAAACATCCAAACGCTCGTCCGGCACAGGTACAACACCTACATTCGGATCAATCGTACAGAATGGATAATTCGCAGATTCTGCTCCTGCCTTTGTCAATGAATTAAATAACGTACTCTTTCCTACATTCGGAAGTCCTACAATTCCTAGTTTCATTTTCTATCTTTCCTTTCTTGTAAACC
>UMFK01069637.1_pt1 | contig 10638 bp, 13 predicted proteins | sample 1964981 | NCBI WGS metagenome assembly UMFK01 (sample SAMEA4836043, study PRJEB28245) | human gut metagenome | biome: gut microbiome; material: fecal sample | place: Denmark | collected 2008
AGGCAGCAGATCAGATAGGTCAGAAGTTTCAATGTAAATATCTGCCAAGGAATCGTGGACAGATTCGCAACACTGCTGGAATGAAAAAGATATGCAGGCAGATTCAATAAGACTACAAATAAAAATTCACAGCCGAAGAAAATCGCACACAAAAATACGATATACAGCAGTCGTTCTTTCAAGCTTGCTTCATAAAGAAAAGAGTAAAGAAGTAACAGGCAAATGAAAGAAAGCATATTCAGGTAGGAAATATGCAATGTGTTGATACCAAAATAAATGCCGATGAAAGGAATCGCTATCAAAATACGGTTCCGGATTGGCTGGAAATTCGGACGAATGGTTAAAAAGGCATCAAAGAAGTCCGAAAATATGAGGTATTCTGCAATGCAACTAAACAACAAGATAATATAATCCATACTGCCTCCTAATCCTGTGATTTCATATAACGGAAAAACATTGACTGAAACTCTTTCTGTCTGGAGCGTGAGATCGTCAGCATGCTATTATCCGACAGTGTCAGTTCGGTTGTATTCAGGTATGTTACATGCTGGAGATTCACTAAGTAACTGTTATGTGCATACGCAAAATAAAAATCATTCAGTAATGCATGCAGATCACTCAGAGAACTTTTGCATAAGATCTTTTCATTGTAAGTGTAATAGGGGCTCTTCTTAGATACATAAATCTTCGAACAGCCACGTCCGCGTGCGATATACATTATCTCGGAGGCAGGGAGCTTCAGTTGTGTGCTGTACCATCCGGCATGGATAAAGGGCTCTGCTTTTTCCGTCTGGATATGCGCGATGACAGGCGTGAGCTTCTCTACCATATGTGCATCTGTCCATGCTTTGAGTAGATAGCGGTATGGTACAGATTCAAAAGACTCTGGGGTTGGAGACTGCTTCCCGGAACAGAAAACCAGCGTGGAGCTTGGGAATTTCTCACGAAAAGTTTTGGCAAATACTGTTCCATTTACATCTGGAAGTTGGATATCTAAGATCAGTAAATCAATCGTATAGAAGTTTGGAAAGTCTGCTTCGAATTCACTTGCTGAGAGGTAACTGTAGAATTTACAGGTTTCCGGCTTTAAACCTGCGCAAAGCAATAAACATTTCATATGATCAATAAATAAAGTATCATCATCACAAATAACAATATGATACATAGTCTGGAGTCTCCTTTTAATAACTCAATTTAATAAAATACTTGTTCTATTTTATCATATATATTTTGGAAAAAAAGATGTTCCTGTGCAAAAACTGCATCGCAATCTGCAAAAATCGACATGGGGGTTGAATACGAAATGCGTCCAAGTACTATAAAAGCGGGTACAGCATTTGAAAAAATTAAGGAAATAGAGGAGCGAGGACGTCAATGATAGCAGGAATTGTATATGTGATAGCAGGAATTTTTTGGGCATTTGTATGTGGGGAAGAAGTGAGAAAAAAGAACTATGATCCAACAGCATGGTATGTGCTTGGTTTTATATTTGGTGGATTGGCATATTTGGTTGCGTGGTGGTTTATAAAACCTAAGATAAAAGAAGTGGACAAAGTAGATATTGAAAGAATTGTACAGGCAGATAAAGCACGTGCAATGAAGAGTGACATTGAGTCTGGTCGTGTCTGGGTATGCCCGGTGTGTAGAAACGTGAATGATTCAAAAGTATATGCATGTCCGTGTGGGGAACGGAAACCTCCGAGGGTTATTTCGCACGCGGTAGCAAAACCGGTTGTTGAAACGTGGATATGCAATAACTGCGGTATGGAAAATTCCGGAAATGTATTCATATGCAATTGTGGCATGAAAAAATCAGAAAATGAAAAATGTATATCTCAATAGTTTGATAAAAAGGGAAAAGAGGAAGAAATATGCGATTGGTCTTTGTACTGATATGGTCATGCGTGTGGGCGTATATATGTGGCGCCGCAATGGAAAAAAAGCGAAGAGAATCATCTGCATGGTATGTGCTCGGATTTTTGTTTGGAGTATTTGCATATATTATTACACTGTTTATAAAACCCAGAGAGCCTGAATTTGATGATATAGAAATACAGCGCAGGATTGCAGAGGATAAGGTACAAGCTATGAAACGCGACATATCTACGGGAAAGGTATGGGTGTGTCCGCAGTGTGGTAAGATGAACGACAGATATGAGACAATCTGTTCTTGCGGAACTGCAAAACCGATACGCGAACGTTTATAAACAGAACCTGCGTATGCAACTGAACAACGTGGACATGTAATAATTGCGGAATGAAATAATTAAAGTAAATTGTCTGTAGATAGAATACCACCTAAAGAAGTGATCGATGAGCAAAGGAGAACAACTTACGGAAAAATGGGCAAGTCCCATATTTATACAAACATATTTTTAGTCAGTCCGAACTGTCGGATGAAAACAGCGAGCGTTTCAGAAGTATTCTGGAAATTAAGATTCGTAAAGAATCGATTGTATGATTGATATACAATCTGAAATTTAGTATGATATAAAAGAAACGTGGTTGGTATAAGGGGGCAATATCTGTTGAAACGTAGAATCTTTAATTTGGTGAGTATTTTTTCTATCCTGACAGCCATCGTGTGGCTGTTCTTTTTCTCACTTGTTCATAATATGGATCAGGAAGCGAGGGAATCAGAGGACATTATAGTAATTGAGAGGGAAGAGATTTTATAGATGATACATATATTTTTATGTGATGATGATAGCAGTTATTTAGAATATCTGAGTGAAATAGTTGATCGCTTTTTTCGGCAAAATAATATAGAGGCAGGAATAAAGACATTTACAGATGGGGAGAAGCTTCTGGAAGAACCGGAGATGGCAGATATCGTATTTCTGGATGTGGAAATGCCGGGGAAAAGTGGAATTGAGGTCGGACGGAGGATCAAAGAGAAAAATCCATATGCACTGATCTTCATTGTATCATTTACGGAACAGTATCTGGATGATGCGATGGACTTTCAGGTGTTTCGGTATATCGAAAAAGCATCTTTGCCGGATCGAATCGAGCGGAATCTGAGAGATGCGTTGGTGGCGTATCGGAATACGAATCCCAAAATCACAATTATGCAGAATGGAGAGACGATTGTCTGTCGGGAAGCAGACATTGTTATGATTGAGAATCAAAGGCGTTGTGTGTACGTATGCACAAAGGATGCCAGGTATGAAGTGAAGGGAAAGCTGGAGGATTGGGAGCAAAAACTGAATCAGGTAAGATTTTGCAAATCTCATACGAGTTTTCTGGTAAATCTGGATTATGTGAGCCGGTTTACAAAGAATGAAATAATTCTGGCGAAAGGAAAGTATAGGGCACATATATCCAGGCGTATGTATCTGGAGTTTTGTAAGAAATATGAAGAATATCTGCGAAGGGGATAAGGGAAAGCTATGAAAAGAAAGGCATCTGAAATTCTATTTTTCATGCAGGGAATCGTCATCTGTTTTCTGATCGGATTTCTTATTTTTATAAATAATATGGAGCAAGCGCTGCCTTATGTATGGACATGTGTGATTGTAATTGTGCTTGTCCTGATAATTATAGGTCTGCTATGCATCTATAATTATGTATACAAGAAGGAACAGAGGGTAAAACAAGAACAGGTTCGATTGCAGGAAGTTCTGATGGTTCGTGAAGAGAATCAGGCATGTCATGCGGTGATTCATGATACAAGGCATTTTCTATACACGGTACAGAGTTTATTGGAACGTGAAGACATTGAGGAAGCGAAGAAGCTTTTGCAGGATTGCGTGGATGCGAAGCTTACGAAGAAAAGGTTTTGTAATCGGGCCGTGTTAAACGTGATCCTGCAATATTATCAGAGTGTATGTGATAAGGCAGGAATATCATTGGCGGTTGATATTCGGGGAGCTGTGCTATCTGATCTGAATGACACGGAGATGACAGTGCTATTCGGAAATCTGTTGGAAAATGCGTATGAAGCGGCTGGTAATCAGGGATTTATCGAATTACGTGTGGATGTGAACGAGCATTCCGGCATGACGGTTATAGAAGAAAAAAATTCGTATCTTGGGGAAATAAAGAAGGATAAGGCAGGAAAACTCATCACCTCAAAAAATAAAGAGGAGCATGGAATTGGCATGCAGAGCATAGAGAAAATCGTGCGCAGACATGAGGGGGTATATATCTATGATTTCGATAAGAATACACACATATTCCGTTCAAAAATCGCATTGCCTGACCGAAAGTGTTAAAATTTCGACCATTTGTGCAAGATATCTTGATTATTGAGCATGTAACGATGATACTTATACCGGAATGGGTGCAAAAACGGAATCTTATCATGCAAAAACCGACGACAGGGTTGATAAACGGAGTGGCAGAGCAGATAATCAAGCATAGTTGAGAGATCTTAGAAAGTTACTCAATCTGTAAAAAACAAAGGAAGGGAAACAAGGATGAGAGAGGAAAAAATATTTGATGTAAATTGGGAAGGGGAGCGCAATATCTCTGAGAACCCGCAGGCTTTTAAGATGTATAGTTATCCACCTGGGACGATACGAAACATGTCTGTTCCGGGATTTATAATATGGCTGGTACTGTTGCTTGGATCCATCGGAGGGTTCGTATATGGAGCATGGATGTGGATAACCGGAGACTATGAGAACGAAACTGTAGTCAGTACGCTGCCACTTGTATGCTTTGTCGTATTTTTGGCTGTTACAATTTATAAAAGCACGTATAAGCAGAAGCTCATCACATATACGGATGTGCTGCATGTAGTATTCGTGGATCAGGCACGTCGGGCATATGTCGTGCATCTGAACGAGGATGCATTCTTAAATGCAACCGGCTTGTCCGGATATAAGATCCAGCAGGTTCAATCACAGGGCGTAAGTATGACGCATGTTGGACAATCCATGGATCGCATGGATATGGAAGTCAAGGCAGGCAAGATGATCAAGCGAAAGGACTTTTTGCTGAAGCGGATCCAGGAGAAGCCGGTTTTTCAGGAGATGATGAAAGACGGCAGCTTCGCGAAGGTGGCGCTGCCGGTGGAAAAGGTGCTGAAGCTTAAAAATCCGGGAGGATATTTTACAGTTACCTATGCATATAGATGGAACGGTGCTGAGTATACAGATAAGGTTCGTTTCTATCACTCTATGAAGGATTATAAGGAGCTGCTTGCTTATTTTAAGGAGCGGAGCAAGGAGCTGTCGTAGGTTAGCTGGAAGATACGGAAATAGTCACGACTTTTCTTTGCAAAAACGGAATCTTATCATGCAAAAATCGACATAAAAACCGAAATTGGAGGGTATTCATGGGTAAAAGACGAAAAGCTATAAGATGGCTGGTAGCGATCGTAATCGTTGCCCTGATCGGCGGTGTGACCGCAGTAGCGGTTGATAGAAGGATACGAGAACAAGTGGAAGAAGAGTACTTGAATCGGGTGGCAGAGATGATCAATCTAAATGGGTGGTATCGAAAGGCACTGTCGATTACAGGAGAAGCTAAATACAGTTGGGATGGAATAGAATATCCGGAAGGAATGTATATAGATAAAAAGTCAATCTATACGCAAATTCTGGAGATTCGGTTATTTACAACCAAATATAAAGAAATGAAGTATTCGGATGTGAATCAACTGCTGCAGGAATACGAAACGTTTTGTGAGACGGGTCAGAAATCGGAAATGCTGGATGAATTTAACATGGCTTGTGAGTATGCATCAAGTGGTGCGCCGGGAATTAATCCCAGCGATATACCTTTTTATGTGAGGCGGATAGGAATAGGTGCCCTGAAAATTGAGAACGGAAATGTTGTTGAAATTAAAGATCTGGGAGATGAAATTTACGACATGGATATTGGTGATGATGAATGGCTGGAATTGTGCAAAAAATTTGAGGAGAATAGTGAAATTCTATTATACTGGATGCGTGATTAAATGGCGGGGTGTTCCAACAGATGAGGAGATTTTATGGGAAAGAAAAGAATATATATAAAAGTGCTTGCCATTGTAGCAGCAGTTTTTGTGATAGGTGTGATAATCACAAAAACTGTAGATAAAAGGCGGCAGATGTATCGCGAACAAATATCGGAAATTCTGGATGCAAACTGGAATTATCAACACGATCTGTCAATTGAAGGAACTCTGGATTTATTTTCTTTTGATTTCGATCTGGATGGCATAGATTGGAGGAGCATGTCTGTGGATCGGTATTTAATTTATGCGAGAATTCTGGAGATTCGGTTATTTGTGCCGGAATATGCGATTGATTACACGGGCGTCGACTCGTTGCTGGAAGAATACGATTCGTTTTGTAATACGGGGCGGAATTCTAAAATACTTGATGAATTTCATAAGGACTGCGAGATGGCAGCTACACAGGTATCTGAGAAAGGAATACAGTTTGATGATATCGTTAATATGATGGCATGGCTTGGAAAGGGTAAATTAAAAATTGAGGACGGAGAAATAATAGAAGATAAAGAGGCTGGGGAAAGAATCTATTTATCCGATTTTAGTGATGAAGAGTTGATGGAGCTTTGCAGGACGTTTGAAAATAACAGTGATGTAATAATAGATTACATGATGGAAAAAGGAAAGCTGAAAGAAATGGAGAAAAATGAGAAGGGTTAGTTCGAGAAATATATATTTTTTATTGTTATGTCTTTGCCTGCTAATATTTTGTGGCTGTACAAAAAGCACGGGGGAAGACACAGAAACGGATACTACAGAGGTACCTGCCACAACAGAAGCAATGGAAAGGGTAGCACTGAAAGATGCGGAAATCGGTGACATCGTGCAGATGGGAACCTATGAGCAGGACGGGGATACGGAGACAGAGGACCCGATCTATTGGGATGTATTGGACAAGGACGGGGATTCAATATTGATTATCTCGCATGACGTGATTGGCTATCAGCGGTTTTCTGACAGCTACAATTGTGTGATATGGGAGGATTCCCAGATACGAACGTGGCTGAATGAGGAGTTTTATACGGACGCATTTGATAAGGAAACACAGGCGCGTATCAAAGGATACGTCACATCAGGAGTAGATGAGGCAAATCAGGAGTCGAGGGGTGATGCGACGGATCGGATATTCCTGCTGAGCCAGAAGGAAATCGAGAAGTATTATGGGCACAAATTACCAAAAGCAGAAGCACTTTTATGCAAACCAAGCAAGGCTGTTTTACAGCGCTACGAAGAGATAGAGCAACAGCGCGTGCATGAAAAAGTACCATTCGTGACAAGTGTTCCAGATGTATCGGAAGGGATTTCGTGGATGTTGCGGTCAACCGGAAAGTCACAGAATCAAATCTCCATTATTCGAGGGGACGGGTATTATTCACAATGTCTGGCAGATTACTATCAGGGTGTTCGTCCGGCTATGTGGATCTATGTAGGTGATGAAAACGGAGAGGGGCAAGCGTTACAGGAATGAAAAAAATAAAACTATATGTTCTTATTACAGTCGTAAGTATCGTTTTACTCGCATGGTTGCTGGTGGTGGTTATCGTATTTCAGAAAAACCATGCGGATATCTTTTTCTTCGACAATAACAAAGAGATTGAATATCAATATGGAAACTATAAGGCGGATGCGCTGGTTGTGGATGGATATGTATATCTGTACAGAAGTGTTTCGGAGCTGGGAAATTATGATAAAAAAGATACATTAGAGAAATGTGGAAATAACGTCATATATCGTCTTTCCCCGGATGGAACGTATGAGGAGTTTTACGAATTTGAAAATGAAGAAGCCATCTATTATGACGTAAATTCCAAGCTTTATTATTGTGATGAGCATTTCTATATCATGATCGGCCAGCGGGTGTATCGTATAACAAAGGATGGAAGCAGCGCGCAGGTTATCTATGAGAATACCGGTGGCAATGGTATTTTCCGGATGTTTGGAATCCGGGAGCATTATCTGTTGCTGGCAAATCATAATGAAGTGCGTTATCTGGATATGCGTAAATGGGACTGGAACACGCCAATCGACTTTGATCAGATTCGTGTTTTGAAATATGTGTATGCGCTGGACGCAGATACTTTTTATGATTGGATGATCAGTGGTGTTACCAGGCATTCTCCGAAGCGGCTGCAGGATGCGAATGCAGCAATAGAAGAAGAGACAGATATTGAATGCATAAATATCTATCAGGATGCCGTCTATTATGTGCAGAAAAACGACGAGGATCATGCGTACACGATAAAATACAAAGCTCTGACGTCAGATGAAGAAGGAGATTTGCTCACGGTGAATCCAGATGGAAAATTGAGGATATTATCGTTGGTCGTTAGCGAGGATTTTATCATCTATGATCTTGGATCGTCAGAGTATGGTCAAAATTATGAATATGGAGAGAATGTGGATGTACGTATAATATGGAACCGGCATACAGGGAAATGGAAATCTATTAGTTACAAATAAGAGGACTCAGATCATATATTTATCTGCAACTGTGGAATGAAGAAATCAGAGAATGAACAGACGTAGACAGGTTCGGTATGAGGAGTTATAGAGAATGAAAAAATGGTATATCATGCTCGCATTTGCAATGCTTTTATTAAGTGGGTGTGTAAAACAGGCGGAGTCAACCGAGGTAATTACGGAAGAATCCAATACAGAGGAACCAGAACCTGCTACGACAGAAGCATTGGAAACAGTGGTACTGAAAGATGCAAAAATTGGAGATATTGTGCAGATGGGAACGTATGAACAGGATGGAGATGCAGAGACAGAGGACCCGATCTGCTGGGATGTGCTGGATAAGGATGGGGATGCAGTGTTGCTGATATCGCATGATGTGATCGCCTATCAGCGATTTTCGGATAGCCGTAAATGTGTGATATGGGAGGATTCCGAGATACGGACATGGCTGAATCAGGAGTTCTATGCAGAGGCATTTGACGAGACAGAGCAGGCAAGTATACGGGAGACAACGTTGGAGAATCCGTCTACGGTGGGATTTGCTGCGCATGTAGACCCATCCGGGGATGTACAGGTACGGGAGAGCAGACCGAATACAAAAGATAAAATATTCCTGCTGAGCTGGAAGGAAGCGGAGCAATATTATGGGAATCGCTTAACGGATGCATCTATCCTTGGACGAAGACCATCGAGGGCAGTTTTGCAGAAGCGGAAAGCGATATTTACAGATCTTATAATCGAGGAGCTTCCGGCGATGTATCCATATTCCCGGCATCTGCCTGATGGTACGGAGCGGTTACCGTGGATGCTGCGGTCAACGGGTATGAAGGATTACACGATTTTTGTGATTGGATACGAGGGAAAATGGGATCAGGACTATCCGGATTCTTATAACGGCGTTCGACCTGTAATGTGGGTGAACGTGGGTGATTAAAAATGGGCGGATGTTCCTAATGTCGAAGGGAGTAAAAATGTCTCTAAATTGGAAAGAAAAGATCGTTATATTTGCGATAATGCTCTTCGCCTGTGTAATTGTAGCCGGAAGCAGGGTATATGAGAAAAAACAATCGGAACCAAAGGCGAAGAACCGTTTTTTTGAGAATCCATTTTCTGAGGTTGATCCAGGGATAGATCAGCAGAGCGGTAATTATGCCAATGATGCGTTGGTTGTAGACGGCTATGTGTATTTCTACAAAAGCCGGGTGAAGCTTGGAAACTATGACAAGGTAGATGAGCTGGAGAAATGTGGGAACAATGTGATTTACCGGTTGTCTCCGGATGGTACATATGAGGAATTTTATACATTTGAAGAAGGAGATGCGATCTATTACAGTATCGGTTCCAAACTGTACTATTATGAGGGATATTTCTATATCCAGATTGAAAACCGGATTTACCGCATCAATAAAGAAGGCACTGAGGCACAGGTGATCTATGAGAATGTGGGCGGATATGACAGTTACGTGATATTTGGTATCCGGGATCATTATCTGGTGCTTCAAAAACAGACAGAATACTATTATCTTGATATGAATACATGGGACTGGAGCCAGCCGATAGAGGTTGGACGTATGCGGCATCTGGTGAATGTGCGATGTTCTTATGAAGCGGTCAGAAGAAATCAGTTGATCTGCTTTTTTGAGAATGTTATCTACGGAACGGAGAAGGAAGAACCAATCGGTGTCTATTTTGAAAGCAATATGTTATATGGTAGTGATTTTGCATATCTACATGATTTACGTGTCTATGATGAAGATGAGGAGGAAAAAGTAAGTATTGCAGGAAGTGTGTATTGCCTGAATGTTTACAAAAGAGTCATGTTCTACGCACAGAAGGTGGATGATTCTATCTGCATAAAATATTATTCGCTGGAGGACAAGCAGGAAGGCGAACTGATTACGATCGATGCGGGAGCGGATAAGGCGCTAAAATCGCTCGTTGTCAGTGATGATTATATCATCTATGATCTGGGACCAAAAAAGGAGAAAGAAGCTGTTGATACGCGGGTAATCTGGAATCGGCAGACGGGGGAGATACAGCAGACAATCGAGTATTAAGCGAGGACGGATAAAATGAAACGTTTGTTTAGAACAATATTATGCATATTATGCATTATGTCACTTGCAGGGTGTTCCTTTGTGGAAGACAAGGGGGACTATATGCCATGTTTAAAGTTAAAAAGAGGAAAGAAGGTCAATATAGAATTTGCTCCAGGAACGTATGCTAAGCAAACA
>UMFK01045850.1_pt1 | contig 10609 bp, 8 predicted proteins | sample 1964981 | NCBI WGS metagenome assembly UMFK01 (sample SAMEA4836043, study PRJEB28245) | human gut metagenome | biome: gut microbiome; material: fecal sample | place: Denmark | collected 2008
TTGCAAATCCGCCGTTCGGAACAAGACCGCAAGGCAGCGTAGACGTATCTGCCAGGCGCCCGGAATTTGTAAAAACATCGGATAATCAGGTAAATTTCTTGCAACATATTATGTCGATTGTCAAAACCGGCGGTCGTGTTGCCATAGTTTTGCCCGATAACGTTTTGACCGACGGTGGGGCCACGGCAAAAGTACGTGAAAAACTCTTGAAAGAGTTCAATTTGCACACCATTTTAAGATTGCCTATAAACACTTCAAAGAAACGCTTGTAAAAGACTTGCTACAAAACATCACATTAAACGAAATCGAATGTCCTTATTTCATTGAAAACTTAATCAAAGTACAAGATAAATCCAACTGCAAAGTATTCAATTTTAACTTGATAAAATTTGCATACTACTATGAGAAGTATTCGGACGGAAGCGTAAAAAACATACAAGATGAAATTCCGTTTGACCTACCCGACGGTTGGAGTTGGAGCAGAATTTCTTCCTGTGCTATTATTAACCCACGAAACAATTTGTGCGATGATTTGGACGTGTCGTTTATACCAATGCCCCTGATTGATGAGGGATACAATAATTCCCATTCTTTTGAAATAAGGAAATGGAAGGATGTTAAAACGGGCTTTACGCATTTCGCCGAAGGCGATCTCGCAGTTGCCAAAATTACACCATGCTTTGAAAATAAAAAATCCGTTATCTTTCACGATCTAAAAAACGGTTTTGGCGCAGGAACAACTGAACTGCATATTGTTAGAGTTTTACAGAACTCACTTAACGCACATTATATTTTATGGAATTTAAAAACCAACAACTTTATTGCCGATGGCGTCAATGCCTTTTCAGGCGCAGTTGGACAAAAAAGAATTGGTCGTGAATTTATAGCAAATTATTTATTAGCAATTCCTCCACGTGTACAACAAGATATGATTGTAAAAACAATAGATGATGCTTTCGCAGCCATTACTGAAATTGAAAAATCCTCAGCGACAATAGATAGCGTGAAAGCACTCTTGAAATCAAAGATTCTTGAACTCGCAATTCAAGGCAAACTTGTTCCACAAGACGAAAATGATGAACCTGCAAACGTTTTATTGGAGCGTATCAGAGCCGAAAGAAAAGCAAAATTAGGCAAGAAATACGTTGAAAGTTACATCTACAAGGGAGATGATAACTGTTATTATGAGAACAATGACGGAAAAGTTGCAATAGTCAATGAATTTTTGCCGTTTGATTTACCCGACGGATGGGCATATGTAAGGCTTGAAAATGTGCTTAACTACGAACAGCCGACAGAATATATTGTAGAATCAACCGATTATAGAAGCGAATATAAAACGCCCGTTTTAACGGCTGGAAAGTCATTTATTATCGGTTATACGAATGAAACCGTTGGAATAAAATCCGAATTGCCGGTTATTATTTTCGATGATTTTACCACTGATAGCAAATTTGTTAATTTCCCGTTCAAAGTAAAATCATCTGCAATGAAAATACTTACCGCCGATAAGTTGTCGATTGATACGAAATACGCTTATTATGTCATGCAAACGGTGGAGTGCGATCACGAAACCCATAAACGTTATTGGATTTCCGAATACGGTCGAACAATAATAGGGCTTCCGCCTCTAAACGAACAACTAAAAATTGTAAATCAAATCGAGTATTTATTTTCACTTTTGGATAATGGAAAAGAGCCTTAATTAAGGCTCTTTTCTATTTCATCTATATAAGAAAAAACTTTTTCAACAGCGCAAACAATTCTAAGTTGTTCGGACAATGGCGACAGCATAAAATACCAAGATTTTAGCGTGTTTATACTTACGCCACCAATAAGCCCGGAAGTGTTTTTCTTGAACAATTCACAAAATTGCGGACTTTGTAAATAATAGTATAAATACTTTTTATTGACTCCCAACGAGTGAAAAACGCATAATTTATTGACAAAGCAAACATCTTCGCTTAAAATTGCGATTTTTCTGCCCGCACTTCCGCCTTCAATGCAGAGTAAAGGATCTCCCTTATATGCTATTTTGAATTTTGGCTCGCCATACCGAAGTTGTAAAAAGCGATTTACAAAAGGTATGCGAATACGTTTTTCTGCACGAAAAAGAATTTGCAGATGAATATTTGTCGGGCTCTAAAAAGGAAACGGAAAAGTTTCAGACTAAAACGAAAGCCGAGATAAAACGGCTTTCCGACAGACAGGAAGAAATAGGTAAAATTATCCGCAAACTCTACGAGGACAACGTAAGCGGCAGAATTACCGACGAACGCTTTGACTTTCTTGCAAAATCTTACGAGGACGAAGGTAATGACTTGAAACAAAAAACCATTGAGTTACAAAACGCTCTCACCGCATCCGTTCAGGACGAGGAAAAACTCTCGAAATTCCTTAAAATCGTAAAGGCTTACACGGAAATTCAAGAGTTGACGCCGGAGATTCTAAATAGTTTCATTGAAAAAATTTATATAGGCGAAACGGAACGATACGACGGCAGAAAAATGCAAGACGTTGAAATTATTTACAAATTCGTCGGGGCAATCAATTTGCCACAATACGGTTCGGATTAAAACGCATTAAAATGGCGTGAGGAAACGAAAAACGGGTAGGCAATAAACTACCTACCCGTATAATTCCCCACGAATAACCAACATTTGGGGTGCATATTTAAGCCAACGTGGCTTTGGGGTATTGCAATTTGTTGCTAATGTAGGGATAGCATTTTTATTACTGATTGCAGACGGCTTTTTGACCGTTTTTGAACGCTTGCTTGCATTGCGTAAAACGCAACTATGTTTGCGACAAAATAAGCAATCGGCAAAATGTTGCGCGGTGTGCTTTTGTTGTTGCGTTCGGCGTTTATGAAAAAAGCATATTTTTGCGGCAAATGCTTTTACAAACCAGTTTGCTAAAAAGAAACGTTATTTTTGCGGTAAATCGTTTTTTCCTGCGATGCACTTTCCGTTATTTATTGTTGCGAACTTTCCGTTATTTCTTGCGGCGCAATGGGATTGAAAATCTTGTCGATGCGCTTGCAAAATTCGTCGTAGCCTATTTCTTTGTTGGTAAGTAACAAAAACGGCTCGGCAAACGTGTCCATCATCTTGCAGGACAGAACTATCATATAGTTGCAAACGGCTTTACCCACAAGGCTGTTCATAAAAGGCACAACCACTTTGAACGCAACGTATCCGTCCGATTGGTCGTATTCAAAACTGCCGTTGAGTATTTGATAGTTGGAGTAGCAAATGGCTTTTGCCAGCAGGTCGCGCGTGTCCTCTTTTACGTTAAACGGCAAAGGCGACTTTAAGTACATAACTTGGCGATCGGGGTTGATGCGCACCCTAAGCCTTATGGTAAAACTATCTCCCTTTGCGGATGTTTCCACAACCAAGTTATCTTCGTCCTTGTTGTACGTCCATTGCATATCGTCCAAAGCACTGCACAGTGTTCCGAACAGTGCCTTTGCTTCACTTTCGTTGCCCATAAAAACCTCCTAGTATCCGCAGCCCGGGCAAAGTACCGTGCGCGGAAGATTGTGTTTTGCGGATGCTACTCTTGCGGAAAAACCACTGTAAGCATCATTTTGAAGTTGTCCTCTCCGTAAACGGCGTGGGGATGGTTTGCCGGCATAACTATTGCGTCGCCTTGGTGCAAAACGTAGGGCTGTCCGTCAATTTCCACTTTGCCCGTTCCGTCCAAGCACAAAACAAACGCGTCGCCGTCGGATTGGTGCGTGCTGATAAATTCACCCTTCCAAAAACTGAAAATCGTGATGCCCACATGACGGCTTTGCACAAGCGTTTTGCTGACGACTTGCCCTTCGCGGTAGTCTACCAGATTTTTAAGTTGGATAATTTCCGATTGAGAAATGTTTTTGAGAATCATTTTGTTGGCCTCCAATCGTTTGTATAAAAATAGTATATCACAACACGGCGCGTCGTACAACAATAAACCTTTGTAATGTTGCGGGATTTTTTTGTTGATGATATAATGTAGAAAATTGCAAACTTACTTGCAAGTTTTTTTTGCTTTGCCGGTTCACATACTTGAAGTGAAAGACGATAGTTTTTGCGAACGCGTAAGTGTGCGAAAGATTTGCCGACGGGCAAAAGATTAACTTTGTGCGGGTATATATGATAAGCAATCAAACGGTCGGCTTCGGGCAAAAACGGATTTTAAAGAGCAACGCTTTTACCGCTTTTGAAGTCTTGCAAGCGGGTTTTGGCAAACGCGACACATATCGTGCCAATCGTAGGAGTTAACTTGCGCCGCTTGCACTTAAAAAAGGCAATATCATATAGCAGTGGTGGACTATGAAAAAAATATTAAACAAATCGTTCGACGAAGAAAGAGCATTGTACAACCTCACCGATGCCGAAGTGGACAACTGTCGGTTTGAAGGTCCTGCCGACGGGGAATCGGCGCTGAAAGAAAGCGGCTTGCTTTCCGTCAAAAACAGCCATTTTGCGTTGCGCTATCCGCTGTGGCACTGCACGGATTTTTCGGTGGAGAATTGTGAACTTGCAGAGACTTGTCGCGCGCCGCTTTGGTACGACAAAAACGGCAAACTTGTCGGCTGCAAAATTCGCGGCGTAAAAACTTTGCGAGAAAGTAGCAACGTGTCGGTCGTCGACTGCAACGTAGATAGTATCGAATTCGGTTGGAAGTGCCACAATTTGGATATTGTTCGATCAACGATAAACTCCCAATACTTTTTGCTGATGAGTCAAAACATCACTATGAGCAATTGCCATTTCAGCGGCAAATATTCCTTCCAATACGTGCGCAACGCCGAAGTTTCCGATTGCGTTTTGGACACAAAGGACGCGTTTTGGCACGCCGAAAACGTGGTGGTGAAAAATTGCGTGGTAAAGGGCGAGTATTTGGGATGGTATTCCGACGGACTTACATTTATCGATTGCCAAATTTTCGGCACGCAGCCGCTTTGCTACTGCAAAAATTTGAAACTGATCAACTGCACCATGACCGGTTGTGACTTGTCTTTCGAGTATTCCGACGTCGACGCCGATGTTATCGGCAACATAACTTCGGTAAAAAATCCGCACAGCGGCAAAATCGTTGCCGACGGCTACGGCGAAATTATAACCGAAGGCGCGGTTATGGAAGACACCTGCCAAATAGTGGTGCGCAAATAACGCCAATCGAAAATATTATCAAGCCGACGAGAAACAAATCTCGTCGGTTTTTGTTTTGCAAAAGGCAAAAATTCGGTTGCAAATCGTACTGCAAGTACGTTCTTTATTCTTTTAACCGTTTTGTAAAAGCGGGGCGGTTGATGTTCGGTAGTTTTGTCGTGATGTGCTGCCTTATGTAAATCGTTTTGTGTTTTCGGCAAATGCGGCATTGCTCAAAATTTGACGATTTTGTAAACCGGTCGGTCTTAAAACGCACCAACGGGATTGGTTTGGCATATAGTACAGTATGAAATCGTCCAAACTTCCCAAACGTATACACTTTGTCGGAATCGGCGGCATAGGCACAAGCGCGTTGGCATTGCATTTGCACAATTGCGGCTTCACTGTCAGCGGCAGCGACCGCACGGAAAGCGAGGTTACAAATCGCTTAATAAGTAGCGGTATTCGAGTTTTTATCGGGCATAATTCCCAAAACGTTGTCGGAGCGCAAGCCGTGGTGATGACTTCAGCAATTCCCTGCGGCAACGAAGAAGTGCAGGAGGCAAAGCGTTGCGGCATTCCCGTGTATCTTCGGGAACAAGTCTTGGGCAAAATATTCGACGGCTTCCCTCAAAGAATTGCCGTGTGCGGAACTCACGGCAAAACCACGGTCACGGCAATGACAAGTTGCATAATGAGCGGTTGCGGCGTGCCTCACACGGCGTTTATCGGAGGCGAGTACCAAGGCACAAACTACGTTTGCCAAGGAAACTCGTCAGTCGTTGCCGAAGCCTGCGAATACAATCGCAGTTTTTTGTATTTGCATCCCACGGTTTGCGTGTGCCTCAATGCGGAATACGATCATCCCGATTGCTACGCCGACGTTGCCGAAGTCCAAGCGGCTTTTGCAAAATTTTTCTCCAACACGGAAGCCGGCGGAACGGTTGTTTTGCCGCCCGACTTACAATCGCTTGCCGAGGGAAAAAAGTTGCTTACGGCGGGAAGCGGCGGAGATTTTTGCGCCAAAAACGTGCGCTATGCCAAGGGCAAACCCTCTTTCGATTTGTATGCTTTCGGCAAAAAGGTTTGCAGGGTAAAATTGAACGTCCTTGGTAAACACAACGTAAACAACGCGCTGTTTGCGCTTGCTGCGGCGTATTCGGCAGGGCTTCCTTTGTTGCAGGCGGCGCACGCGTTGCAAGGCTTTTGCGGAGTGGGGCGCAGGTTGACGGACTGCGGCGGTGAAAAGTACAAAGTCGTGTGCGACTACGCCCATCATCCCACGGAAATTCGGTGCAGCGTTCAAACGGCAAAATCCGTTGCGCGCGGCAAAGTGATTTGTTTGTTTCAGCCGCACACGTATTCTCGCACAAAGGCGTTGTGGCAACAGTTTATAAGTTGTTTTTCGCAAGCAAACGAAGTTGTCTATTTGCCGATATTTTCCGCACGAGAAGAGCCTATCGGGCAAATTACGTCGCAAAACCTGTGCATGGCGGCGCGTCGTTTGGGGTACAACGCAACCTATTGTGCAGATTTCGACGAGGCAGTGGAGTACGTTGGCAAAACGGCAAGCCGTGGCGATATCGTGCTGGTTTTGGGCGCGGGAGACATAGTAAAAATTGTGGATAAATTGCTTTGATTTAACGCTGAAACGATAGGCAAAATATTAAGAATTCCATTCTTCATCACTGATTATCGAAAAGGCGTTTTTTGCCCTTTTTAGAGATCGCTCGCTTGTAGTGAGTAGCCGTACTGTGAGTTTTAACACGGCAAAAGCCGACTTGTTTTTGCAAAAAATAGTCAGTGATAAGCAATGGAGTTCCTATGGCCGGCACGGATATTTTTTGACAAAAAGAAGGGATTCGACATAATTTGTCGAACCCCTTTTATGGTCGAAGTGACGGGACTTGAACCCATGGCCTCTTGGTCCCGAACCAAGCGCGCTACCAACTGCGCTACACCTCGAAACGTTTGCGCTTTTCAATTGCCTATACATTATATAGGAAAGCGCAAAATTTTGCAACCGATTAACGAAAAATCATCAAACTTTTTGACGCAATCGCCGTTTTGAGCGGCAATCGGCAAAGCTTTGCGTTACCGTCGTTGCTTTTTCACCGCAATTTTGCCGTTTTTGCCTGTCTAACAATGCAGCACCTGCAACGTTGTTTTGATAACGGTAGCCATAACGGCGCATATTTTGTGTGTTTTGGGCAAAGCAATACGGTTGTGTGGTTTGCCGTTTTGCGGTTTCAATCGGATAAGAAGCGTAGCAAAAGTCGAATTTGGCGGCAGTTTCTAGGCACTTTGTGTGACGGTGCGTTTAACTTAAAAATAATAACATCTTTTGAGGCACCGTTACAAAACTACTAAACTAGCCCAAAGAAAAACTTTTGGTTTCGGTCGGGCAAAGCTCGGAAGGCAAAGTTGATTGCGTTAGCCGCGCTCGAAAAATTCGTCGCAATACCAAATTGCTACTGCTTGGAGAATATCATCTTCAAAATTTGTCCGAATTTTGGCGTCGTGCCGTAAAGGAGAACGCCCGCTCGGTAAATTTTGGCGGCAACAACGCCCGTCAAAACCGCGCTTACGGCAAGTATTCCCACCGATAGGGCAATTTCCCACGCGGGTACAACGCTCATGGCTATTCGTGTGAACATTGCCATGGGGGAAGTGAACGGAATGTAGGAGCAAATTTGCATTGCAATGTTGTTAACATTGCCCGTCGAAACGGAAAAAATGACCACAATGAACCCTGCAACGAACAACAGCGTTATGGGCATTGATGCCGTTCCCACCTCTTCCGTTTTGGATACCGTCGAGCCGACCGCGCCGTACAAAAACGCGTAAATAAAAAAGCCAAACACGAAAAACAGCAGCAAATACAGCACCAAATTTGGCGGCATATCAAAAATAGAGGCTATAATAACATTGCCTTGCCAATAGGATTTATTCAGCCCGTAAAACAGCAAGGACGAACCGAAAACGCACGCCAATTGCACAAACCCGGCAATGCATGCTGCAATCACTTTGCCGAACATCATCGGCACGGGTTTTACGCTGGTAACAAGCAGTTCCATCGAGCGGCTGCCTTTTTCGCCGGCAACGCCCGTAGCAACCATTTGTCCGTAAAGCAAAATCACCATGTACAGCGCAAAAATCATCACGTAGGTGTAAAAGAAATTTTGCATTTGGTCTACGCCCAATTTTTGCGTTTCGCCTTGGCTTGTTGCCGACATAATCGCCGCAACCGTTTCCGCCGAAAGTCCCGTTTGTTGCAAAGCAACGTATCTGTACGTTTCGGTGAGCAATGCCGACGCCGTAGCCATGTTTGTGTCGTACATGGTCAGGTCGTTTACGTAGTAGGTAAATTTTGTCAAGTCGTCGGAGAGGACAAACGCGCAGTAAGCCTCGCCGTTTTTGACTTTGTTTTTAAGTTCCTCTGTCGTTCCGGAAAAAGTTTTTACGTCGTAATCGCCGAACGCAGAGGCAAGGCTGTCCTTTACCAGTGCCAAAGTCGTGTCCGAAGCCGAAACGAGCATGGTTTGCTTTTTTTCGGGAGTTCCGTCGTCAAAGGCTGCGGAAATGCGCGGATAAAACATCACCGCGGCAATTGCAATCACCAAAAATATCGTAACGCCCACAAAAATTTTGTTTTTGTAGTAGTTTTTCAGTTCAAAGCCCAAAATCGTCCAAAACTTTTTCATCTAGTCACCTGCATATTCCACAAAAATATCTTCCAGCGACGGCTTAAAAATCTTAATTTCGTCCGGAGAGTAGCGTATAGTGAACATTGCCATCATAGTGCCGATTTCGCTGGGGTTGACCTGCACCAGAATCTTATTAGGCGCAATACGTTGTGCGTTATCGGCAAAATCCGCAACAATTTTGTCGGCATTTGCGCAGGTTATTTCCAACTTGTTTTTTGGATAACCGTCTTTTATTTCCGCAAGAGAGCCGCTCACGGCGATTTTTCCGTTGGAAAGTATCGCCACGTCGTCGCAAAACTCTTCCACGTAGCCCATTTGGTGACTGCTGAACAAAACAATTTTATCTTTGGCAATTTCTTCGCGAACGACGGATTTCAGCAGCAGTGCGTTCACAGGGTCCAATCCGGAAAAAGGTTCGTCCAAAACGATGACTTGCGGATCGTGCGCCAACGCGGTTACAAGTTGAATTTTTTGCTGATTTCCCTTGGAAAGTGTGTCCAACTTTTTGTCGGCGTACTCACTCATTTCCAGTCTGTCCAGCCAAAAGTCGACGGATTTTGCCGCGTCCTTTTTTTTCATTCCTTTAAGTTCGGCAAAGTACACAAGTTGCTCTTTAACTTTCTTTTTTGGATACAAGCCTCTTTCTTCGGGCAGGTATCCTATTTTCAATTTATCGTGGTCGATAGGCTTGCCGTCAACCAAAATTTCCCCTTCGTCTTGCGAAAAAACGCCCAAAAGCAGGCGGATGGTGGTGGTTTTTCCCGCACCGTTCCTGCCCAGCAGTCCAAAGGCGCGTCCGCTTGTTGCCGTAAACGAAACGCCGTCAAGCACCTGTTTCGCGCCGAATTTTTTTGATAGGTTTTTTATTTGAAGTTCCATATTTTTAACTCCGTTTTGTCACTACTCCGTCTTTTACGTCAAATATCGCGCACTCGGTTTCGGCTGTCAATTCTTTGGGAAGTTCGGTTGCCGACGTCAGCAAAATTTGCAGTCCATCGTCAAAACGAAGCAGCCGTTTTTGACGGCTTAGGTCCAGTTCGGAAAGAACGTCGTCCAACAAAAGTACGGGATATTCGCCGATTATTTCCTTAAACACTAACAGTTCGGCAAGTTTAAGCGAAAGCGCCGTGGTGCGTTGTTGCCCCTGACTGCCGAATGTCCTGACGTCCACGTCGTTGATTTTCAACATAATGTCGTCCCTTTGGCATCCGCAGGAAGTAAAGCGTGCCGCAACGTCTTTTTCAAAGTTCTCGGTCAGTTTGTTTAGGTAATTTTTGGTAAGTTCGGCAACCGTTTCGCCCTCGATTTGCGTAACGTACTTAACCAAAAGCGATTCTTGGCCGTCGGAAAGTTGCCTGTGACACTCGTCGGCAAGCGTAACCAATTTTTTGCAAAAGTTTTTGCGTTTGAAAATTATTTTTGCACCCTCTTCGGCAATTTGCTTGTCCCACACAAAAATGCTTTCTTTAAGTTCGTCGAGAGTTGCCGTCTTCAGCAGGTTGTTGCGTTGCGCCAACACTTTGTTGAACCTTGTAAGGCTGTAAAAATAGTTTTTATCCGTTTGGCAAAGGTCAATATCCAAAAACCGTCTGCGCTCGGCGGGGGATTGGGAAATTATGCGAATTTCCGTCGGGGAAAAGTACACGCAGTTAAAGTATCCCATCAGTTCTCCCGTTTTGGCAATGGGGACGGAATTGACTTGGATTTTTCTCTTTTGCTCGCGGGACAGTTCAAAAGACACGTCGCCTTCGCCGTATC
>UMFK01006180.1_pt1 | contig 10599 bp, 9 predicted proteins | sample 1964981 | NCBI WGS metagenome assembly UMFK01 (sample SAMEA4836043, study PRJEB28245) | human gut metagenome | biome: gut microbiome; material: fecal sample | place: Denmark | collected 2008
GTGTTCCAAGTAACCGGATCAGATCCTGATATAGGACTTGCCTGGTCTGTTCCGGTTTCAGTTCTCCGTCCACAAAATGCCGCTGCAGCACAAGGTTACTATTCATGTACTGCCGCTTATATTGTTCAAGCTGTTCTTTGAGATATTGCTGTTTTTCAATGCCCTCTAATGATGCAAGCCGGCTATGGCTGATCACAGCGACAGCACCTTCCGCCTTCATTACAGCAACCTCTGCATCCGGCCAGACATACGAACGGTCTGCCCCAAGCTGTTTGCAGCCAAGGAATATGTATGGACCTCCGTATGCTTTCCGCAGGATTACAGTCAGTTTGATCGTCGTTGCATTCGCATACGCATTGATCATCTTTGCACCATGACGGATCAGACCCTTATATTCCTGTTCCGCTTCCATAACAAATCCTGTTGAATCGGCAAATGTAAGGATTGGAATATTATAACAGTCACAATATTGTACAAATCGGGCTGCTTTATCCGCACTGTCCACATCAATGGAGCCATTCTTATGCAGTGTCTGGCTTGCCACTACTCCCACTGTAATTCCACCTAATTTTCCAAGCCCCACCACGATATTGTCGGCAAATTCTTTCTGAATCTCGATAAATGTATCATCATCTAATATTTCTTCAATTACCGGAATGACATCATACGGTTCCTGATGATCCGGCGGCAGTAGCGTACCGATATCCGTAATGTCTTTTTCGTGATAAGCATCTGTCCGGAATCCTCTCTCTTCTCCATAACAAGGAGGAATCATATCTACCAGACGACGAACGGTTTCATAACATTCTCTTTCCGTATGCATCCGAAAATGTGCCACTCCGCTTTTTTCGGAATGAATGGACGCGCCGCCTAATTCATCGATCAGGTAATCCGTTCCCTGCACCTCATTTATGACTTTCGCTCCGGTTACAAACATATTGCTGATCTTATCAATTGTAAAAATAAAGTCCGTCAGTCCCGGTGAATACACCGCACCACCGGCGCATGTTCCGGCTATGATCGCAATCTGCGGAATCACTCCGGATGCTAATGTATTCGTGTAGAACAACTCTCCACAACCTGCTACGGATGCAGCGCCCTCCTGAATTCTTGCACCGCCTCCATCATAGATTCCGATCACCGGACATTTCCGGTTCATTGCCTCTTTTATGATCGCAATGATCTGCATACTGTGGCGATACCCAAAGGTACCTCCCATATGCGTAAAATCCTGTCCATAAAAATATACCCGCTGCCCATATATCGTTCCATATCCGGTAATCACACCATCATACGCATAATCATTGTTTTTCTCATCTTCCGGATAGTATTCCGTAAAGCTGTCCCGGTCAAACAACAGCCGGATCCGCTCTACGACATGCAGCTTATCCCTTTTGTGCTGTTTACTGATACTATACGGATTCATTTGTTCTAAATACATGATAACCTCCCACACCCTGCTCCACAGGTACATTCTCCATTTATTCAAAATCCTATAAAATATGGACATCTTAAATATGTCTGCATGCCTGCGCACACGAATACATTTTAACATAGGAAAAACGGAAAGAAAACCTTAAACTTTCTATCAAATTTTGTTTCCTTTTGTCCCTATTTATAGTAAAATAACTATATGTGTATTTCAGATTAACTCAAATACACCGGAACACGAAAAAGTCCAAAAGCAACATATACAGAAAGAGGATAAGATACTATGCAAACTATTCGTTCTATTGATCAGAATGATCCATATACATATCGCAACATACAATCAAATACTCCGGCATCCTCGTCCGATTTTGACCAGATCTTTCAGAATGAAACGATCATCTATGCAGATGCCGCAGACGACACTACATTTATGAATCCGCAGGGAGTTGTTGTGAGCAAACCGACAGAAGCGGTAATTACCGGCACTTCCTTTTCCGACAGCAGTTCCAACATCACTGCACCCGGCGACCTTGATCCGATATTTGAACAGGCCGCCAATCAGTATGGCGTCCGTAAAGATCTGCTGATCGCTGTTGCCAGAGCGGAATCGAATTTTAATGCTTCCGTAGTATCGGGTGCCGGTGCGATCGGCATTATGCAACTTATGCCGGAGACTGCCCGGAACCTGGGTGTAAAGGATCCATACAACGCAACTGACAATATCATGGGTGGTGCCAAATACCTCTCAAGACTGCTCTCCCAATATAATGGGAACATTTCTCTTGCCTTAGCGGCATATAATGCCGGTTCCGGCAATGTTGAGAAATACGGTGGAATTCCTCCATTTAAAGAAACGCAGACCTATGTCCGTAAGATTCTCGCTGACATCGGAGAGACTGAGAATTCTGTTGCATCGGATCCTGCAGCCGTAACAATCTATGCCGTTGCCGCAAACAGTGCAACACATACTCTATAGTTTACATAAGAAAGGATTTCTATCTATGATCCAAATTGAAAATGTCACCAAAACTTACAACAACTCCGTCCGTGCTGTTGATCAGTTGAATCTGACAGTCAATAACGGCGAGATTGTTGGTTTTATCGGGCCAAATGGTGCCGGCAAGACCACTACACTCAAGATGATGACCGGTATTCTGAAACCGGACTCCGGTTCTATCCGGATCGATGGCTTTGATATGCTCAAGGAACCGCTAAAAGCCAAACAGGTCATTGGCTATATTGCCGACAGCCCGGATATGTTCTTACGTCTGAAGGGAATTGAATTTCTGAATCTGATATCCGATATCTACAAAGTGCCGACCAGTGCCCGTCAGGAACGGATCAAATCTTTCGCAACCCGTTTTGATCTTGCCGATGTCTTAGATGAACCGATGCAGAATTATTCACATGGTATGCGCCAGAAGATTATGGTAGCCGCTGCCCTGGTACACGATCCGGAAGTCTGGATCTTAGATGAGCCGTTAACCGGCTTAGATCCCAAATCCGCTTATACCCTGAAGACAATGATGAGAGAACATGCAGATGCCGGAAATTCTGTTTTATTCTCCACCCATGTCTTAGAAGTTGCTGAGAAATTATGTGACAAGGTAATCATTATCAACCATGGTCGCACCTTGTTTTATGGAACTTTAGAAGAACTTATCTCTCAATATCCTGACATGGATCTTGAGAAGATCTTTTTGGAGATGACTGCTCATGAATAGTTATTTAACACTTACCAAAACATTTATCGCTTCGATCAGCATGAGCCAGCCGCAGGACAAGCGCAGAAAGATCATGCTCATAATCCTGTCTTTTTTTGCTGTCTTTTGTATACTGCTGCCGGTCGCATTTGGCGTTGGCATCTTAGTAAAATTAATGACCGAAACTTTACTGCCGATCGGCTGCGCCTCCCTTGGTATTCAGCTTATGTTCCATGTGATCTGTCTGTTCACCGTGATCTTTGGCATCAATGTAATCTTTAATGAATTTTATTTTTCAAATGATATAGAATATCTGCTGCCTTGGCCGCTTCGTGCATACCAGATCGTTGCTTCCAAATTTACCGCAGCATTTTACAGTGAAAACGTCATGCAGTTTATATTGGTACTATCCTGTATCATCGGATATGGGATCGGTGCAAAGATGTCTCTTTCCGGATGGCTCCTCTCTATTATCGGAATCATCACACTGCCGGTCATTCCGTTGATCTACTGTGCGATCATCAGTATGCTGCTCATGGCATTTACACGTTTCATTCGCAACAAAGACCGTATCCAGAAATTCTCGGTTGCCCTTATCTTTATTATGGTGATCGCGTTAGTTGCATCCATTGGATTCTTACAGAACATGGATATTGATACTTATGTGGAAACTTTGGCAAGCGGAGATCAGACTTTCTTCCGTGTCATGAATATCCTTTTTCCAAATGTTCCGTTATTTGTGAAGACGTTCAGTGAAGGCAATGTGCTTGCATTACTTGCTTACATCGCCATCCACGTTGTAGCGGTCGGTATTCTGTTAGGGCTTTCTGAACTGCTCTATTTCCGCGGCGTGATCGGACTTACATCCGCCGGCGAAAAACATCACAAGAAAAGTCTTGACCAGTTACTGAAACAGAGTAAACAAAAGAGCCCTGCCCTCTCCTACTTCCTCAAAGAAGTACGGATACTGGTACGGACTCCGGTATTTTTTACAAACTCCATTGCAATTAATTTTTTATGGCCGATCTTTCTCTATGCTATGTATAAGATCATGCATTATGATCTGACACTTGCATTTTTAAGGGAACAATATGCAACACGCAATCTTCGGATCCAGTTATTCTTCTTACTCGGCATTGTCGGCATATCCACAATTGTTGCCGCAATCAACAGTTTAAGTTCCAATGCGATCTCAAGAGAAGGCAAGCATTTTTCATTTATGAAGTATATTCCGGTTCCTTATTTTACCCAATGGAACGTCAAAGCCTTTGTCGGCATTGTCTTTCCGGCGGCAGGTGTTCTCATTTACTTCATACCGGCATGCATCTTAATACAGGTGCCAATATCACATATTATTGTATTTGTCCTGTTAAGCCTGATGAGTATTACCTTCGTCTCCTATATGGGAATTTACATTGATTCCATTCAGCCAAAACTGATCTGGGATGATGAAATGAGTGCTCTGCGCGAGAACTATAATACTTTCTTTGCGATGGCATGCTCCATTGGCTTCACACTGATCGTATGCGTTGGCGGATTCTTCTTATTCTGTAATACGCATATCAGCATTGCATTTACTGCAATGTTATTGATCCTGATCTTAGCTGTTGCCAATCTGATCGTATTGTATCTTACCAATCGTTCCGGCATCCGTAATATTGAGGAGCAGGAGGAAGCATGATCACTTCCTCCTTATAATGCCCTTTTCTAACAGTATCTCCGGGCGATATGATAATTTGGCCTTTCGCAGTCCCTCTTCTCCCATATCTTCTTCCCGGTTCACATATTGATATTCTGCCATCTCATGTTTTACAAACTCCCGATTGATAATCGGATACGCTCCCTGAATATCGGCATATGCCTTTTCAAAATGAACGACAAATGTATCCTTCGTCAATGGTTCCCCTAATGTAATGGCAATGATCTTTCCTGCTGCCCGGATTGCTCCTCCAACAAATCCTAACTGTTCCCGATGTCTTATCGCATACACAACCAGTCTGGATTCATCTATCTTATCATATTCAATCCGTTCCTCCTCCGTCATGCAATTTTGCATACACCATTCCATCGCCATTCTGGCACATTCTTCCTCATTCTCTTCTGTAATGGATTCATATGTCCAATCCGGATATTCCTCTTCAAATCGATGAATATGATTTCTCTTTGCATGTAATTTCTTTCCTGACAAGGAACTCAACTTCTCCTGCAGATATATATAATCCGACGAATCTCTGTCGACTTCCATTTGATAGATACCCGGATACCATTGTTCGATCTGCTCAAATTCCTCCTGCATCATACAATGCATGGCAAGTGGCTGTCCGGCTTCTTTTGCCAGATCACATACCTTATCAAATAACCGTTTTCCATCCTTTGCATCCTGTATGTCACAGGAATACGAATATACTCCATTGGTACCAAGCGACCGGAATATCAGATTGTCTTCCCAAAATGCAATCTCTGTTTGATAATGCCTTGCCCATAGCACTGCATTGCCCGGTGACATTTCACAACATTTCTTGGTATTCCTTGCCATCACACGTCTAATCTCATCGATATCCTCTATTGTTGGAACAAAAAATCTCATAATATAAATTCTTCTTTCTTTTTATTACATAATCTTTGCAGAATAAAAGGGAATGTCTTATCAACACTCCCCTTATCCTGCTCTGTTATTATCATCTGTTCTATTGCGGATCTTCCAACAAGACATCCACATCATTATATCCATAATCCATCAAAGCTTTGCGTATCTTATGTTTTGTATCCTCATTGGCATTGATGCTGACCTTTTCGTATAATTCAAATACATAGCCAACCCATTTCTCATATATCTTATTGCGCACATCCGCATTGGCAGTCATCGCTCTTGCTCTCTGTGCTTCCTCGACAGACTTCTCAGTTTTTGGAAGAATCGGCTCCTCTGCCTCCCGCTCTGCTTCCTTCTCCGCTTCCACTGCAGCGATCACATTCTCCACACCATCCGATAATGTTCCGGTAATATCCACGATTCCCGGATCATTCTTACTCAGATTCTTCGCTGCGCTTACTACATCATTCTTCGGCATTGCAAAGAAATTATCTGAGACACCTTCCACCTGAATAATCGGCTCCTCTGCAGGCTCCTCTTTGGATTCCTCTTCCTGTTCGTCAGCCTGCATCTCACGTTCTAATTCCTCTAAAAACGAAAGATCGACATTACGGAAATGGTTCTTGCCATATGCAATCTCTTCCAACTCATCCGTACGGACAATACCACAGTCATACATCTCTAACAATAATTCATGCACACCCTGATCTACACCGATAAAATAATGATAATACTTTTCGAAGTCTTCTCCCTCTTTGCAGTCTTCCACTTCCCGCAAGTTATACCAGTAATCTTTAGTACAGTCAATGGTACGTTTCTTAATCTCATTGCCCTTCGCACGAAGCTCCTGAATTCTCTTAACCTTCTTCTGCCGTTTGCCGAAGAAATGGAGTTTCACTGTCCAAATGATCATATATATTAAAAATATAACCAATAATCCAAAAATAATGTATCTTAGCATATGTTTTTCTTCCTTCTCTTAATCTCATGCAAACAATATTATATCTCCATTGTCACGCACATTAGCATTATACATAACTTTGTTCTGTTTTTCAACCATTTAAAGACATTAAAAGAGCTCGTTCTTGTGCCTTAAGAACGAGCCCTTCATGAAAATCGAGACCTATAAGCCGCCCAAATAATAAAGGTCTGACCCACAAACCTTTATCTCCTCTCTTATAGTGACTTTATTATACCTTCCCTTTCTGCCAATTCTCCATTACTTTTCGTTGGTAATTTTACATTTTTTCTGTTGGTTTTCGTTTGTTTTTGTTGTATAATATTCCTGTTAGGAGGAGAAAAACGTGAATTACAGTTTGAATATTATGATTCTGGAAGATGATATTGCTGCATGCAAACATTTTCAAGACCTCATTGAGCAATATGATGATTTAGCAATTACGACCATCACTAATGATTCCTATCAGGCTCTTGATACATTAAAAAAGAATATTCCCGAAGCAATCATCTTAGATCTGGAGCTAAATGAAGGAAAAGGAAACGGTCTTATGTTCTTACAGCAGATGAATAAGCTTTCCCTTCCGTTTAAGCCATATATATTAGTTACAACCAACAATTCAAGTTCCATCACTCTTGGCAGTGTGAGAAATCTCGGTGCTGATTTTATCATGTCCAAGCATCAGGAAGATTACTCGGAACAATCTGCTCTTGATTTTCTTAACATGATGAAAGAACCGATTCTGACACAATGCGGTGCATCCGATACTGCATCTGTCACTCCGAATACCACCACCACCAGACCTAACTACAAAAAGATCATCTGTCACAAACTGGATCAAATCGGCATCAATGCTAAAATGCTCGGATATACCTATCTGTCAGAGGCTATTCTGTTAGTTCTTGATGGACACAATAATAACTTATGTGCAACCATCGGACAAACTCATAATAAAACTGCATCCAGTATTGAGCGTGCCATGCAAAATGCCATCAAATCTGCCTGGCACACCAACGACATTGATGACCTGTTAACATATTACACTGCCAAGATCAATCCGAATCGCGGTGTTCCGACCCTGACAGAATTCATCTATTATTACGCAAATCAGATCACGAATGAAATGGACTAATCCTTAGGAGGTATTATGCAAATATATATCAAAGATCTCGGTCTTCTGATCGGCTCTCTCTTTTTTTTCATACGATTACTACATCTGCCTTTTTCCAAAAAGGATTGCGTGAGATATGGAATACTTGTCATTTTTCTAATGTCATGGATTCCTTATCTTGATCGGAATCATCCGCATTTCATCCTCGTCACACTTCCGGCAATTGCTGCTATCTTATGTTATCTAACCAAACTTACCTATGATGTTGTATTAAATTGCACTATGCTGTCCTTTGCCATCAGTTATCTGTTTTTCATGGTTGCGACTTTCTGCGTCAGCCTGTTACAGGTTGCTTTTCACTTCACTTTTTCTATGGTTACATTACAGTTAATGGCTTTGATCGGACAATTATTGTTAAGTCTTATTCCTTTTTCATTCAGAAGAACCCGAAAGGGAATGCCATTCTTAAAGAACCGTATATATTCTATGCCTTGCATGATCGTAAGTCTGATCGTTATCCTGGCAAGTATGTTTCTCAATACATCACCGAACGATGTATTTTTGAAAGCCAGTTATATTGCTTTGCCTGCAATCATCATCATAATCTATATCTACTGGCGCAATAATCTGACGAAGACCTATATCGATCATTTGAACGAGAAAAATATAGATCTGCTGAACAAAGATAATGCGCAGCTGCAACAATATATTACACAATTAGAGGCTGATAACCGGCGCCTGTCCGCCATCATTCACAAAGACAACAAACTGATCCCTGCCATGGAATACGCAGTGGAGCAATATCTTTCCGACACTTCCGCCATAGATAACAAACAAACATCCGGACAGGATCTGTTAAAAGATCTGCGTGATCTTGCCGCAGAAAGGAAAGGGTTGTTATCCAGCCAGGATCAGCATAGTGACCCACTTCCGGATTGTGGCAATTCGCGGGCTAATCATATATTGTCTTATTTCAGGGAAAGTGCCGCGGCAAAGGATATCCAACTACAGGTTGTTTGTGATACATCCCTGTCACAATATATTGATCCGGTCTGCACAGAAGATGCTATATGCACTCTGTTAGCAGATCTCATCGAAAATGCTGTCATTGCAACACATTATGCCAATGGACACCATATTCTTGTGCATATAGGCTGCATTGCCGACACTCCTGCCATTCAGATATTTGACAGCGGCATTGCCTTCTCTCCTGAAGTTCTGTCTATGTTCGGGAAAAAACCGATCACCACGCATGCCGATGATTCCGGCAGTGGCATTGGTCTGATGCAGACGGCGGCGTTCTTAAGAGAACAGCATGCCAGCCTGATCATAGAAGAATTCACTTCCGGTACGTATACCAAAAAAGTTGCCGTTCTCTTTGATAACCAAAACGGATATACTCTGTATACATGCCGGAGTGAAGAAGAAATTGCGAAAATCAAGATCCGTATGGATCTGTGTATTATACAAAAATAGTGTGTTATTTCTGACGATACGCCCAAAATTTGTTCACAAGGAAATTGATTGGAACCGTAATCACCATATTCAAAAAAGGTGCAACCGATACTGCCAGATCCGTCCCGGACATATGAATGCCAAATCCTGCCATCCATGCCGCAATCCCACCTAGGTATTGTCCCAAATTCACTATATGCAGCCAGAAGATCAGTAACACTTCCGTTAAGAACAAACCGGAAAATGAATATGATATATACGTCTTGATCAACACCTGCCACCATACACGCGGTGCTGCATCTTTTGATTCTTTGAATACAAATCTGCTCTGTAATAAAAATGCACTGAATACACTGATCGTAAATCCAAAGAAATTACCAATATGCACATTCGTCTTCAATACATAATAACAAAATGAATATACACCATAGTTGATCAAGGTGTTCATTGCACCGATCATACCAAATTTGATAAACTGCCAGATTGCTTCCCATTTTGCAGATCTTGTCTGCTGCGTAACTGCCTGTTCCACTGTCCTCTATTCCTTTCTGTGAAATGTGTAAACTTCGTCAAACGGTATTCAGTATACATTGTTTATGGGAAAAGGTCAATGGGGGGTAAGTATCTGCATTTTGGAAAAAGTGACCAATTGCCGCATTAAAAAACAACTTGCAGCACAGCAAAAATAAAATCTGTTATAATATAGTGCCCGGAATGCAAGATCACCTATTTTACTATTCTTCTTTGAATTCATACCCGTGACCTCTAGCAGCACATTATATGGATGTCTGTACCTTTTCTTCACATCTAGCTCGAAGAACTTATCATTATTATCTTTGATATACTTTTCATAGGCACCTTCTATATGCAAAAGCAAGAACACCTCAAAGCCCGGATTCGTGATGCCGATTATGTTACTCTTCTCACCTTCTTTGATAAGTTCCTCATATCCCGATACCTTTTCCTCAAATATATCTGCATCCGAAGGTCTAATATTCCAGTTTGTATAAGTATGAATTGGCATAGTTACTCCTCCTCTCGGAAGGAAAACTGCTTAAACATAGGAATAACACCATATCTTCCTTCAAGATAAGCCTTGATTAATTTCTTGTCATACCTTTCTTTGAATCGGTCAAGCGAATAGATTGCACTTGCATTATTAGCATCTCCTTTCCACGAACCATATCTCATCTCTTCTAAAAAGCTCCTGGTCCATAATTGTATCTTCATGAGTTGTAAAGAGAAGCTGCATGCGCTCTCCAAATTCTAACAAAAACGTCCTGACAGCAACAACTATTTTGGGAAATAGATTTACTGTCAGAACGTGGAAAAGTATCCGTCTGTATAACAA
>UMFK01044018.1_pt1 | contig 10493 bp, 8 predicted proteins | sample 1964981 | NCBI WGS metagenome assembly UMFK01 (sample SAMEA4836043, study PRJEB28245) | human gut metagenome | biome: gut microbiome; material: fecal sample | place: Denmark | collected 2008
GCCCAGTCCTGATTGTGAAATAACTGGTACAAGAAGCGCCCTCTCCCCTTCTGGATCGACGAGCTGAATAGATAACCCCGCGAAGTCCCTAGCCGCTTCGTGGGGTTATCGCGGTTTTGGGGCAAATATCAGAAATACCGCCGCCCGACAAACAGCGAACCGAGTACCCTAAATCCAGGAAGGCGGTACCATGAGCACTAACAATGAACCAACTAATGAACTTGCCACCAACTCTCTCCAAGCGCAATCAATCGACTGCGTTGGAACAACATATGTAAAGCCCGTTATGTGGCGCACCCGACTTGCCTCAGTTATAGCGCTGCTCATCATCCTGCTGGGTGTCTTTCTGTATTCCCAAGGATTGTTCTCAATTGGAATTGCCCTCATCACAGTATGTCTTGCCTGTTTGGCCATCTTGGGAATCATTGTCAGAGCTTCTGCAACTCGGTTCATGGGATATCGAAACACGGCCTGCGAAGATACCCCCCTGGGCCGCTATCTTTCTTCCGACAAAACCACCATCAGGCTCAGCACGCCAACCCTTTCGGATAAAGAAGCAGCAACTATAGACCTGCATCGCGCTACTGAAGCGGTATTGGTTAACGAATGGGTGGTTAATGCACGCACGCCTCGTCGCATCCAAGTGCGCTCCGATGACGGAACCGCCTTGGCAGGACGCATGATACCTGGAACCAAACGGTTGCGCCCCTGGGTGCTTATGCTTCATGATTTTGGAGGGTCTTGGCGAGACAGCTTGGCCTTCTCGCGAATTTATGCTGCCCACGATTGCAACATCATGCTAGTTGATATGCGCGCACACGGAGAAAGCGAAGGCGAATGGACCGGTTCGGGCTGGCTTGATCGGCGCGATGTCATTGCATGGTGCAGCTGGATTATCGCGCGAACGGGAGAAGAAACTCAGATCATTATCCATGGCATTGGAATGGGAGCTACCGCTGCGCTATTCGCCGCAGAAGAGAAGGATTTTCCCATTCAGGTCCGGGCCATCGTAAGCGATTCGGCGTATACCGATACCTGGAATGCAACTGCACTGCGTTTCGGCAAAGGATTCGCAAAACCCCAGCCCATGCTTGATCTTTACCGAATAATCCTCAAAAAGAGCAAGGGAGGATATGACCTAGGTATAGGAAATATACTTCCCAGCATGCAGAGCATTTCTACGCCATTATTTATCATGCACGGCGAAAAAGACGCTTGCACGCCGCCATATATGGGCATGTACCTTGCCAAGGCTGCTGGCTGCGATGTTGATACCATTCTCGATACCGTCACCGCTAAGCAAGTAATGACAGACATCGCAATTCTTAAAGCAGAGGCTTTAAATTTAGCGAACCGAGAAACTCAAATTTCCAGCAATAACGAATCGCAGCCAGATAACACTCCTAAAACCGAAACGCCATCAACCAATGCGAACGAAATCGGTCCATCAACAGCCAACCAACCCGGCGCACTCGTATCAATAGAGGAATCAAGCCAAGATATTGAGGCGGAACCCAACAGCGATGACAAAATAGCAAGGAATCGCGATGATGCCACGCGCACAAGAGCGCAGGACACTTTCCAAGAGGTTGTTGAAGATTTCCACGAGGATGATCTTTCGGACCTTGTCGTCGACCAACAGCCTACAGAAGATGTATCACCGATTGGATCCGAGGCCTCTCCTTATATAGCAGCGAGCTCGACTGGCAACATGTTTTTCTTTGCGCCAAACGCAGGACATTGCCAGGCATCGTTTGCTTGCCCCACATCATATGAAAATGCGCTGAATACCTTCCTGAATCGCTGCATCGGATAACAAGCCTAAAGAAGCACATCATGTACTTAACCCAGTTTGACCAAATACGCAATAACATTCGGCACAATCTCGCATTCGATGACCAGATCACTTCAGACGAAAGCAGAAAGCGCGGCAAGGAGCTAAGAAACCAAACCCCACGATCCGCACATGCAGCATGGAATACGCCCGAAAACCGTCCCAGCCCTGTTAGCTTACTTCTCTCACAAGCGGAAAGCCGAGTGCCCGAGCTACTCCCCATTCGCTATGAGCGTATGTCGGAATCCCCCTTTGCTTTTTACCGTGGCAGCGCATTGATTATGGCGAATGATCTGGCCTCCACACCCAATTCAAACATCAGAGTACAGGCTTGCGGAGATGCCCACATTTCCAATTTCGGAATGTTCCAATCCCCAGAGCGGCGACTCGTTTTCGATATAAATGACTTTGATGAAACAGCTCGAGGACCATGGGAGTGGGACGTCAAGAGGCTCGTCACCAGCGTTCAGATCTGCGCAAAGCAACGAGGATTCACGAGAGAGCAGAGGGACGCCGCATCGAGAGCGGCAGTCGCGGCATATCGCAACGCAATGAACACCTTTGCGGAAATGGGAACCCTTGACGTGTGGTACGCCCACGCAGACATTGAAAGCCTATCCCGCATAATCAAAGAGCAAGCCTCAAAAAGCTACCGTAAAGCGGTAAATAAAGCCGTTGATAAGGCACGAATGAAAAACAGCGCTCGAGCGGTTTCCAAATTTACGGAAATCGAAGATGGCAAACTGCGCATAATAAATCAGCCACCTTTAATCGTTCCCATGCGTGAACTAATCAAATGCAGCACAGATCCTCTTATTATCAAATATGGCGAAAGCAAATACGAAGAATTCATCTCCTTGGTTCTCGCCGAATACCGTAAAAGCCTAGCTCGCGACAAACGACACCTCGTAAGGCAATATCGCGCTGTCGACATTGCTCGTAAAGTAGTAGGCGTTGGTAGCGTAGGCACTCGAGCATGGATTGTAGTACTTGAAGGAAGCAGTTCGAACGACGTACTTGTGTTGCAAATCAAAGAAGCGCAGAGATCAGTATTAGAGCACTATGCGGGAAAGGCGCCGTTCCTGCAGCATGGACAACGAGTAGTTGAAGGCCAACGAGCCATGCAAACAGCCAGCGATATCTTTCTCGGATGGACGCGGGCAGTAGGGTTAGACGGAAAAGTACACGACTTCTACGTGCGCCAACTATGGGACGGAAAAGGGTCGTTTAATTTAAACGCAATCGATGCAGAAGGACTTACTGCGCTTGGCAAAATCTGCGGTTGGACGCTTGCCCACGCTCATGCTCGAACTGGAAATAGATTTGCTATAGCAGGTTATCTGGGGAAAAGCGACACTTTCGACCGTGCAATCGTTTCATTTGCGGAAGAATACGCCAGACAAAATGAACGGGATTTCCAGGAATTCATGGAAGCCTATCGAAGCGGAGTGCTGTGTGAGAAAATGGATGCACAGTCACGAAAACTACTTTGACGAATCGTTATCTGATTGGCTTTCTGGAAGGTCGTTGATCTGACCGGAAACGTTGGCAGGATTCGCGCTAGCGGCATTAGATGAATCGCCGGCATTCACCAACGAAGCGAAGGAAGTTACGGTAACGATTGCGGCAACAAGCAACAGGGCGGCAGCAACCAAAAGGAATCTGAAATTTGCGCGTTCTTCTCGCATTGTCGCCATCTTTCTTCATTTAAATCGTGTGTATTTGGCGTGACTTCACTTTAGCAGACTTAACCTCCCCCAACAGCACCAAGCTGCATCTATGCCCCCTGATTTGATAGCAAATCGGTTACACCAAGACAACCAGAATGAGCACTGTCGTAAAATTTATAGATAGCAAATAGGGCAAATGGCCGCCCAAGCGGATCCGATGCCGTCAATATTCACCCACGAAATGAGGAACAATGCCAATATCGAAGGAAGAACGAGCGTCGCAAGCCGCCAAACACCTCTCGTTCGTGAAGGGGGTTTTCTCCAAAGAAACCGATGAATCCGTCCAATCGACAATCATCTACGAAGATGGAGAAGCCCGTAGCGCACAATTGCCAGAACCGAACGCAGATTCAACCACAACTAACGTAACAACCGCTTTTGCAACATCGGCACTCCACAATGCATCAGGAAAGATCGCTCTCGTTGATGCCGCATCGTTTACTCGTCCCGGCGGAGCTTACGAAGACGGTTCCTTCGGACCTGAACAGGTGCTTTGTTCCGAAAGTAACCTATATCCCATCCTTCAGGGCATAAAGCCCCTCTACCACAGCAAGAACCGCGGATACGCTTGCGGGCAGCTATTCACCGATCGTGCCGCCTATGTTAAAAATGCCGTCTTCAACCGCGAAGGATCCATACGCAAGGCAGACGTTATCGTCATCCCTGAGCCAAACCGCACACGTGCGCTGGAAAACCATCGATCCGAGCGAGAATGCGACGCCAGCTTAGCCAATCGCATTACAACATTACTGAGCATCGCAGCACTTCAAGAGATTGATACGCTCATCGTCGGAGCTTTCGGGTGCGGTCGTCAAGGCTTTCCCGCAAAACAAGTTATTACCCAATTTCAAGACTGGATTGATGCCCATCCTGGCTCGATCGCAAACATCGTCTTCGCAGTGCCTCGAGTTCACTTCGAAACCTTCAACGAGGCATTTGGTGAACCCGAGCCTCAAACAACCACAGAGCCCGAGGTGAAGCAAGAAGAAGAGCTGTTTGATCCTTCTGACCTGCCAGAGGGAGTAACGCTTAGGTAAGATTAATTTGCAAACCTCACGTTGGCCCCAGCAAACTGCCGGGGCCAACGTATTTTTTTGACCTATACTTTTTGCGTCATATTAGTAAACGAATATAAACAGCAAGAGATCACCGTGAGCCACAACAACCAGAAGAAAATAGCGTTAATCAACGATGTAACCGGATTCGGCCGATGCTCAGCGGCAGTCCAGCTTCCCATCATCTCGCAAATGCGTGTTCAATGCTGCGTGCTGCCCACTTCAATCCTTTCTAACCACACGGGATTTGAAAGCTACAGTTTCCAGGACTTTACCCCCTATATGAAAGAGCACATAGCTGAATGGAAAAAGCTGAACCTGCGCTTTAATGGCATCTGCACAGGCTTCTTGGGATCTGAGCAGCAAATAAATATCGTGTCATCGTTTATCGATGATTTCGGTGCAGGCGATACTGTGGTAATGGTCGATCCCGTGATGGGAGACGAAGGCCGTCCTTACGCAACCTACACACCCGCAATGTGCGAGGGAATGCGGAACCTGGTTGCCAAGGCCGATATAATCACCCCCAACCTCACAGAGGCATGTATTTTAGCCAATCGTCCCTATAGCAACACTATCACCATCACGAATGCCTTAGCCCTTGCCCATGAGCTTACCCAGCTTGGGCCTAAACGCGTTATCGTTACCGGTATTGAGCAAGGAGCCGAAGTCACCAACGCATGCTGGGAGGAAGGCGAAGCAGCATTTACCGTCACCACGAAACGGCTTGGAGGCCAACGCTCGGGCACCGGGGATGTATTCTCAGCCATCCTTATCGCAGACGCAGTAAAGGGCGTCCCCTTTGAAGAGTCTGTCCGCAAAGCTTCAGCATTCGTTAAAGAATGCGTAAAACGATCTATTGAACTCAATTTGCCCCCAACTGACGGACTGTGTTTTGAAGAAAAATTGCACACCCTGTCTTAGAAACACCAGAGGGAACCTTTCCAAGGAGCCAACCATGAAGAAAAAAGCGATGACCATCCTGTACGAAGTTCATAACGGTCTGTACGTGAACCTTACCAACCGTTGCTCATGCGCATGCACATTCTGCGTACGCCAATCCGACGATGCAGTAGGAAAGTCAGACACGCTTTGGCTAGAGCACGAACCATCCTTCGAAGAGGTAATGGAGGCTTTCAGCGCATTCAACATGGACAGGTACGAAGAACTTGTTTTCTGCGGATTTGGAGAACCAACAGAAGCTTTTGACACGCTCAAGCTAGTAGCATCCGAGGCGAAGCGTCGCTGGGATATACCCATTCGAGTAAATACAAACGGCCAAGGATCCCTTATCAACAAGCGAGATATTGCTCCTGAATTCAAAGGACTGATCGACACTGTTTCGATCAGTCTCAATACTCCAAACGCTGAAGAGTATCTCAACCTCACAAGAAGTCGATACGGAAAAGCAGCATTCCCCGCCATGCTGGAGTTCGCTCAAAACGTTAAAAAATTCGTTCCCCATGTGGTCATGAGCACTGTGGCAACGACAATTACCCATGAAGAGGAAATGCAGTGTCAGACTATCTGCGACAAGCTTGGCGTTACCTACCGTATTAGACCCTGGATTGATTGATGCAATCAAGAAAACAGTAGTTATTTTTCAATACCATCCGCTTGATTCAAACCGCTTACCCATTTGAACCTCAAAATGGGTAAGCGGTTTCTTAATTCTGACCTACAAGCAAATCACTAACAACAGATAACAATGATCAAGCTTGACCCCCTACCGGGCATTTAACACCTGTTACTTTTCATAAAATGACCCTATAGTGTCTTTTGATGAAATGCTCACGACACTATAGGGTATTTATCTATTGCTGTGTAGCCCATAAATCAAAAGGCCACATCAAAATTGTAAGTTCAGAATGCTACCCCTGAACACACCCGTTACTTATTGGCTACATGCTATATGAGCCTAAAGCTTAAATGCATTGACATGTCACATACCGGTCTATCTCCGGGGACCGTCAACACCGCAAGCCGAAGAGGGCACTCTGGATCCAATTCGCTTCATTGCAACAAACCGAACAGTTATCCCTAAACAACGTGCCGTCACTTATATAATGCAGAATGCTTGGTACGGTATACTGAGGTAGATAAATGGCCGCCGATCAAAGACACAGATCCTGGCAAGGAAGAACAATGAAACAAGATTTCATAAGGGCGCGAAGCAGTGAGCAGAAGAGCCAGCGAATGGCCGATATCAAACGGGCCACCGCCCAACTGTACCGGGATTTTCCTTATCATGAGATCACTCTTACCACCATTGCGGAACGCTTAGGCTGGTCTCGGGCAAGCCTCTACAAGTATGTGACCACCAAAGAAGAAATATTTTTAGAGCTGTCAGCCGATGCCCGCAATGCTTATTTCGAGGACCTACTTTCAGCCTTTCCTCCTACTTTTGACTTCAATGCTTCCGCAATTGCAGCAAGCTGGGCTCAAATCGCAGAAGCGAATAAAGATTGGTTTGTATACGGCGATATCTTGATGACCATCATTGAAACAAATGTCACCCTTGATCGCTTAAAAGCGTTCAAGAAGGGATATTTCGATTATTTAGATAAGCTTTATTCGCAAATGGGAGCAATGCTGGGAGTGTCAAAAGACCGCTTCGATTACCTGATTTCCACCATTCATTTCCATGGCACAGGAATGGTTGGAGGATGCGCTACCAACCCCATGGTTTCTCAGGCGCTCAACGAATTAGGCATCAATAACCCCAAACTCGATTTCAGATCCTCCATGGAAGAATTCATTTGCATGTGCCTACATTATTGGCATCATGAGTGATTCGACGGTCCAGTTTTTATTCGAGACGTTCACCTCTAACTAAGCCGACTAACATATTCCATAAAACCAACACTTACACAGACCTCGCAATTCCGCTTATAATCCTTGCGTTGATTAAAGCGAAGTCGCTCACCCATACGAAGCGTTCGTAGCAGTTGCTACGAACGCTTTTTTATTTATTGGGCAAAGCACATCGCAGCCCTTAAAGAAAGGAAGTTTTTCTACGTGACACAATCCCAAAACCCCTCTCTCCCCCAAGCACGCGTTATAGTCAAACATCCGTACCTCAGTATGATGTGTCTGTACTTTGGCGGTTTTACCGGCATGTACAGCGAAACCGCACTTAACATCGCCCTTCCCCAGCTCTCACTGGCCTTCGGCGTCGAGCTGAACATCGTGCAGTGGCTCGTAGTTGCATACATGCTCGTGATCGGTTTGGTCCTTCCCTTCGCAAGTCTTCTTATGAAATGGTTCACTGCACGCCAAATAACCCTATTTGCTCTTTGCTCGTTTCTTATCGGAGCTTTGATTAGCGGTTTTGCTGGTTCCTTTGAAATATGCCTTGTGGGTCGGTGCATACAGGGCATTGGCACCGGATTGGTTCTACCACTAATGTTCGCCATGGTTCTTGAGGTTATTCCGCCTCATAAAATCGGTCAGGCAATGGGTGTTGCAGCCCTGGTAATCATGTTTGCGCCAGCCATTGGCCCCACCCTTGCTGGCTTCCTTATTGGTACCCTTTCTTGGCGTTGGATTTTCTTCAGCTTTTGCATCACGCTTGCAATCGCCATCTTGTTTGCAATTAAATTCGAAGTGAACCCTTACGAGCTTACGAAACCTCGAATTGATGCTATTTCGGTCATAACATCGTGCTTCGGCTTTGGCGGAATTGTACTCGGTGCTGGCATGGTAAGCCTTTTCGGATTCACTTCTGCGCCTGTCCTTGGATCATTCACGGTTGGTATTGTGTGTCTTGCCGCATATATCAAACGCCAATTGAACATTAAGGTCCCTGTGCTCGACCTGCACGTATTCACCTATCAGGGTTATCGCGTTGGCGTAATGTGCCTCATGCTCAATTTCGGCATTACGCTAGCCGCTATGTATGTGCTACCGCAGTTTTACCAAAATGCGATGCTCATAGCTGTTGCAGCAGCGGGCGTGCTTATGCTTCCCGGTGGCTTGATCAATGCAGCAGTAAGTGTTGCTGCCGGAACCCTTTTCGATCGCTTTGGGGCGCGCGGGCCAGTTTCAATCGGGTTTGCTTGTTCGGCGCTAGCTTCCGCTATGCTGATGATCGCTACGCCTGAAACTCCCATATGGTACATGGTGGCTTGCCACATCATCATGATGATCGGTGTGCCTTTGGCTATGTCGCCCTGCCAAACACATGCACTTGCCTCGATCCTGCCGCAACTCAACAGCGACGGAAGCACTATTATGAACACCCTGCAGCAAGTATTGGGAGCAATTTGCACTGCGGTTGCCACCTGTCTTCTTGCAGCTGGGCAAAACACCTACTTTGCCGCTGGTGGCACCGACTCAGCACTGGCGTTCACCGAGGGATCACATATCGGTTTTGCTTTCACCTTGATTATGGCCGTTTTAGGATTCTTCCTCGCCTTCCGCATCAATTTGCAAAAGGAACAGTCTGCACAGAAAGAGGAAAGCGTCGCTGACGCAAGCGTGCTTTCTTCACTTATGCAAACAGAAGTCTTCTCCGTTAACGAAAACGCCAATGCACTTGAGGTTCTAAGGCTCTTTACTGAAAAAGAGATTTCCGGAGCACCTGTGCTCGACAATAACGGTAACCTTTGCGGATTCGTCAGCGATGGCGATATCATCGGCACCTTGGCGCACCAAGACACCACTTTCACAAGTTTCTATTCCTACACCATTGATTCAAATGAACAAGGGTTTGAAGAAAAAGCCAGCGCCCTTATCGGCATGAAAGTCGGCACGATTGCAACCAAAAACGTCCTTACTGTTAACTTGCAAGACGACATGAGAACCGTATGCGCAACGCTTGCCCAACATCATCTTAAGAAAGCTCCTGTTATGGACAAAGGTAAGATGATTGGCATCGTCAGCAGAACAGATATCACCCGCTACACCGTTGGCCTCTACGCCAAAGCGAATTAGCCCACGCACAGATTCCAGGAAAACAAATGGGGTTCCGATTACCTTCGGAACCCCATTTAAGTACTGGCGGGAAGCTAACAAATCTGCGAGTTTGACTTCGTAACCCATTCCACCCCCGCATGATTGTGGACGGCAAGAAGCACTTTCAGCGTAATTGGTACATAACGATTTCATACAGCGTTTTAATTAGGATCTGGGATCCGATCATCACCAAAATCACCTCATGAGCGCATACACCAATAAAAGCAACTGAAATGAATACGCACGAATCGACAATTTCACCTGCAACGGCAAGACCACTGTAAATGCCAAGTTTCGCCATAGGGAATTAGAGTTCGACCTCGGCCCGTCCAAGAGCTTTGCCTTCGAATGCTGCGCGCTATCAAGATTTTGCCACGAGCAACCTTTCGCGTTTTCGATAGAGGTGCCAAGGAGTTTCCCACATAACCGCAAGCCTTCGGTACTATAGTTCAGCTAAACGGAAAGGAACCACCATGACAGGCACCGAACTGCATAATATCGCAGCCGCTTCGCAGAACACCGAGAACTCGGCCGATGCCGTGTTCCAAGAAGAACAAAACCACCTCACCTCGACGTACGAAGCAATCGAGAAAATCGAGCGAAACGTCCTCGAAAGCATGCGCAAAACCGCGCAAGAGGCAGAGGAAGACAAGCGCAACATGGCTGATGAGCTTGCCTCGAATTTCGCAAGCGACGGCGAGAAGCAGGAAACCTATATCGAATACGCAAATATGAACAGCGTCATCGATTCGTACAATCGCACTCAACGCGCCAATGCGGAAAAGCTTACTGCGGTACGTATCTTGAAGCCCCAACCCTATTTCGCCAAAGTGGTGCTCCAATACAAACCAGGCGCTGCCCCCAAAGAGCTCTACATAGGCAATGCGGGTCTTTCCGACGACAGTTATCGACGACTAA
>UMFK01005972.1_pt1 | contig 10425 bp, 15 predicted proteins | sample 1964981 | NCBI WGS metagenome assembly UMFK01 (sample SAMEA4836043, study PRJEB28245) | human gut metagenome | biome: gut microbiome; material: fecal sample | place: Denmark | collected 2008
ATCGTCAAGAGTTAGTTGTTTAATTTTCTACGCGGCAAAGATATAAAAAAATAAATGAAAAGCGTTCCCCTTGGAATTCGCATGAAAAACCTTGTGTTTATCGGTGTTTCGTGCTAATAAAGAAGGGGAACAAATTACATAATTCAATAATATTTCTAACTTTTTAACAAAATTACAATGGAAAAGAAAATTGTAGTGATGCACAAGAGATTTAGTACTGTCTTCAACGAAGAATTGAAGGCTCACGGTATTACGTCGAGAGAGTTTATGATGAGTTGTCACATTAAGCATGACAACTACAGTGGTGTTAAAAAGGTTGCGATTTGAAATTGAGTTTTTTCAAGAAAGTCGTCAACACCTTTGATGAGTTTATCTTCGACTCCAAGGAATTGGAGCGAGTAAAGCGAAGATTGCGTGATGCGGCTTTCGAGGATTGATATGAGTGAGCTTTCTGATTTCCTGAAGATATGGAGAAATATGCACTTCGTGCGATATTATCCTGCCGAGGCACTAAGTGAGCCTATCTTTAGAACTTGGCATTTTTTCTGGAGGATGAAGAACAAGAAATAATAGATATACGGGCGAACGGATCCCTCTCCCCTTTTTTTATTAAGCTACTTTTCGGGGATGGAGCCTAGTAGCCCGTTTTACACGAACTATAAAGAAATCTTGCTGTTGAAGCATTTGAGTTGTGGGTGATAAGGGCTGATACAAATATGTTTGTATCAATGACTGCATATACCATTGCGTTCTTTTCTTAATCGTCTGACTTCTCTGATTTCTTCATTGATCTCATCAAGGGTGAGTTCTGGCGTTTCGCCTCTATCGGCTTTAGCTCTAAGTTCTTTGAACGCTGCCTTTGCTTTTGCAGTCACCTCGTCTTCTGTAAATGTCTGTGCCATAAGCCTAAAATGTTTAATTAATAATCATTCTGACTGCAAATATACATCATTATGGCGTAAAATGGTGCAACAGTATTAATAATTTAATAAAAATTAATAGCTGAATGAATGATATAACTGCTTTTTTCGCTTTCCTGAAGTACCGTATTGGAAATAAGGGGAATATGAGTATGGTGATTGCTGGTATGGACTGGCGAAAGCTGTATTCCTTTGCCTCTAGGCAGACGATTCTAGGGCTTTGCTTTGATGGTATCGAAAGGCTGGGAGTGGAGTATCCTGAAGAGCTGAGGCGGAATCCGATAGGGAGGGAACTGCTAATGACTTGGATGGGTAAGTCGCAACAGATTCGCAGACAGAACATGAAAGTGAATATGGTGGCAAACAAACTCTATTCTATGTTTAGAGAAGATGGATTGCGATGCTGCATCCTGAAAGGACAAGGGAATGCCTTGATGTATCCGAATCCTTATTCCCGTACTCCTGGGGATATTGATGTTTGGGTGAATGCAAGCAGGGAAGAGATAACGGAATATGCTAAGTGTCATTTTAAACTGGAGGATGATATAAGGTTTCATCATCTTGAAACAACGCTGGATGGTGTACCTGTAGAGCTGCATTTCTTTCCTGGCATCATGAATAATCCTATCTATAATGCACGTTTGCAGAAATGGTTCAAGCGTAATGCAGTTTTGCAATGTTCAAATGTTGTTAGCCTGCCAGACGGTATTGGAGAAATTGCTATACCAACGACGGCATTCAATGTAGTTTATCAGCTGACGCATCTTTATCATCACTTCTTTGATGAAGGAATTGGAATGAGGCAAATCATTGATTACTACTATGTAGTGATTAGTGATTACTTATTAGTGATTAATGATGAGCCATTAGTGATTAGGGATACTTTGCAGAGAGAATTGAAGAACCTTGGATTGTGGAAGTTTGCTGGGGCGGTGATGTATGTGCAGCATGAGGCTTTGGGACTATCAGAGGAAAAGATGATTGCTCCGATGGATGAGAAGCGAGGAAAGTTGTTGTTAACAGAGATACTGAATGGTGGCAATTTCGGACAGCACTTCACCAAGTATGGGCATTTCACACAACAAGGAATGGCAAAGAAATATTTCCTGAAGATATGGAGAAATATGCACTTTGTGCGATATTATCCTGCCGAGGCACTAAGTGAGCCTATCTTTAGAACTTGGCACTTCTTCTGGAGGATGAAGAACAAGAAATAATAGATATACGGGCGAACGGATCCCTCTCCCCTTTTTATTTAAGCTACTTTTCGGGGATGGAGCCTAGTAGCCCGTTTTTTTTTCTTCTTTAAACATAACATTGTTATGATACTTTGTGTGGTGGAATGTAGCCTCATAAATTAGTCTTCTGCATAACAATCAAGCAAGCTTGTTGTTCTAAATGTTTACGTATCATTTCCGTTAAAATAATGCAAGAAGTTTGGCGGTGTGAGGGGGATAATGTATCTTTGCATATTCAAAAAGACTTTAAACGTTTAAAAGGAGAAGATTATAATGAATGAAAGAATATTCGATATAAAAAAGGTTGCACGCTATATCGCTTTGTCTTTGTTGACGAAACAGATGACGGTTAGCCCTTTGAAACTCCAAAAGTTGCTTTATTATGCGCAAGCTTGGAGTATGGTGTTCTTTGGTCGCCAAAGACAACTGTTTGCAGATGTTCCGCAAGCATGGGTAAATGGTCCGGTTTACCCTACTATATATAATATGTGGAAGAATAGAAACATGTGTGAGCACCTTACACCAGCAGATTTTGAAACAACTGAGGATGTTATAGATGAAGCTCTCGGCGAGGTTACTAAGCAATTAGGGCTTGGCGATGATGAAATCCAATTGTTGGAACAAATAGTACTGAAATATGGTAGCAAATCACAGAATTACCTCATATTCTTGACTCACTCTGAATTGCCTTGGTGTGAGAAACGCGAGAGGCTGAAACCTTATGAACGCTCGGTAAATCCTCTGTCATTGGACACGATGTATAGCTATTATGCTGAGCGTCATGCCAAGAATGTAGAACGCAAAAAGGTACGGTAACGGATAGAAAGAGCGGATATACGATAGTGGGTGGTGCGGTTGCTCCGGTAATTATGGGGTATATTGCGGATTTTCCGAAAACCTACCTTCAATAGTCTTTACGACCCCTTCGGTTCCCCTTGTAGGGGACAGAAACCTTCCTTACCCTTAAGGAAGGCTCCACCTCTCACCCCGGCCCTCTTCAATGGTCTTTACACCCCCTTCGGTTCCCCCCATTTGTGGGGGACAGAAACCTCAGGAGCGAGGGAGAAAACCGCCCTACTCGGTGCTCGGAACCGCTTCGCTCTAAGGTTGGCGGACCAAAGCGGTCTTCGCCATGTTGTTCGGGATGGGACCGCCTGGGGACAACAGTCAATAGTTTACAGTTTATATTCGGTGGATTTGATGATAAGTTACAGATTTATTGTGAATTTCTTGGTATTCTAGAATATGCTCATTGGCATAACCCAATCAATGGGCTATGCTGATTAGTTTACTACCTAGAGCTGTTTCTATACGAGCAATAGTTTGAGTCGTGAAGTTATGTCTGCCTGTTAACCATTTGGAGATTTCAGAGTCTCGCTTGTTGAGTAATCTAGCGAAATCCTTTCGGGTGAGTCCCTTGGCTTTCAGAATCTCACTAATGCGCTCGGCAATACCGAAAGACAAATCGAACTCAGCCTTTTGCTCGGCAGGTATCGCAGCGAGGCAATCACGGAATAATTTGTTCTGTCATATTGCTTAATTTCAAAGGTTGCACTTTCCATGTCTATTATCATGTCATATTCTTTTCAATGGTAATGATGTCATTCCCGATATTGCAAAACATAATACTTTTATTGATAGCTTGTTCACTTTTAAATGAATATTTAGTATGAATTAACTTAGAAAGTAAAACAATGATACAATCCTACACAAAATATAAACAATTTAAGTCATTGGCGGATGCCAAGGATAATGAGAAAGCCGTGAGAAGCGGCTTGGACTTTCTGCGCTTCGTGGCAGAAGAATACAGCCGCTTGGAAGTGTATAACAACCAAGAATGTGATGGAGATGATTTCTTCACTTATCAAGTGGAGAAAGAACTGGCACAGGTGCTAAGAGACGAGGATACTCCTATTGAATCTGTTGCTACGGCACAGAAAGAGATGGCTGAGATTGAGAAGATGGAGGCATACGATGATTATTGCCTGTGCTTCTTTGACCATGTCCGTGAGGCTATCAACTTCCGATTGGCGGATGCGGATACATACCTTGCTGACCTTGACAAGCAGATAAAGCATCATACCCACGAATACAAAAGATTGGTGAATGACGAAAACTTTGACCAGTTGAGTTCGCTATTCAGATTCGAGGAGTTGGGCAAGTTGCTCATTAAGAAGATAGAGTATCTGCGGACTCATGGTAGAGAGAATGAAGAGGGTGCTATCTTGGAGGAATACAAGTATGTGCCGGATGTCTGTTCCTTCAAAATCAATGAACTTCTCGAAAAGGGATTGGAGAATGATGCCTTGAAAGAGATAGACAAAACGATAGCTGTGTATGGAGATGATGGATACAATACCACTGAACCTTGGCATCTGCAAAAGATAGAAATCTTGGAAAGACGTAATGACAAGGCTAGCGTTATTGAAGAATATCGCAGATTGTTCCGTCAGTTCTTGGTGGACAAGCGACCTTACTTCGAGAAAATGAAAGAGTTTGTAGCCAAGGAGGATTGGGATGATTTTGTGGTGAAACTCTTCGGGGATATTCCACATATCACGGATGATGATTGCATCGAAGTTTGCGACATGATTGTGGAGGAAAAGAAATATCAGTGCCTTCTGAAGATTCTGATGGACAACAGAATGTCGTTCAGCCGAGTTGAACTCTTCAAAAAGTATGCGCATTATATGAGCGAGGAAGACCAAGCTACTTATACCAAGCATGTTATTGATGATTTGCGTAAGCACTTGAGTTATGCAAAATCGAAGAGCTATGGCTATATCGTGGATGACATCAAGGGTATGTACACTTGTTGTGAAGTTTCTAAGAAACTCATCTTGGATTTTGTGGAGGAAGTAGAATACAATTACGGCAATCGTCCTGCTTTGATGCGATTGCTGAGAAACTGATTATTTTGATTTAGAACATATACTATGGTTATACTGAAGAATTTACCATTTAGAGATAAGCTCAACTTGGCGATGATGATTGAATACGACACAAAGAAAGTGATTCAAGAACATGCAAGGTTGATAAATGTAAGTTTGCCATCATCCTATCGTAAAGGAGAAATGGCAGAAGGACTTGCTACATTGTTTCAGCATGATCCTTTCTATACGGTCAACCAACTTCCGATGGACGAGCAGAAGTTAATAGCCCAACTCATCAATCTGAAATTTGACGAGTGTGTTGAAGTGCCAAGAAATGGCGAGAAGCATCTGATGATGCAGAAAGTTCATTTGGTGGTGACATACGAGGATGGCAATACTTGGAAGTTATTTATGCCTGATTGCGTAAGGACAATACTAAGAGATACTACGGAAAGTCAGATTGGTGATATTCCTGGCATGATGGAATACCGCAAAGTATTGGAAAGTTTGACGGAATGTAACATCAAGTTGCAGGAAGTGATGGACAGAGAGGCTAGCAAGGTTCCTATGTCACAAGCTTCCAAGTTAATCCTGAACCAACTGGAGAAGCAATATATAGAGAAGCGTGAGGAACTTCGTAAAATTCAAGCGAAATATTCATGGGCTTCGGACAAGAAAAATCCAGTACAGCAGAGCATCGCTGATGCCTTGATGTATATCGGATTTATGAAATTGGTATAACATCTTTATTGGTTCTTTGAAATTGTTAATGAAGGAAATCAAGTTATTTGATTACCAAGAGGATATGAAGGAACGGATTGAGAAGGCGTTGCGCCTTCATCGGTCCGTGATGGCACAAATGCCAACGGGAACGGGAAAAACGGTTCTACTCGCTTCGGTCGTAGAATCGTTTTTGAGAGAACATCCCAATTACAATGTTTGGATTGTTGCCCATAGAAGGGAGTTGGTTTCTCAGATTCGAGAAACTATAGAAAGAGTTTTTTCGAAAATCACCCCTCAATGGTCTTTACACCCCCTTAGTGTCGATACAATGGTTGTCGAATTCATATAAACATGATGAATATTATCCTGTTGACAATCTCTATCCTGTTCAAGCGTGGCTATCTGAACATCCTAAGGGAAGGTGACTGGTGCTATGTGAACCACTTGTGATAAAAACGCATAATAGAAGTAGGTGGCTGTGACAAAAACAGACCGATGTGCACAAGAGTTCATGTCGGTCTGTTTTTGTTACTACTATTTTAAGAAATTTAATCAAGTCATTGCGGTCAAGACGCTTCAACAACTTCTGGAAGGTGCCATCCATTCGTGACGCTCTGAGCCAACGCATACATGGTATGTGCCACTAAACTTCACCTCCTTACGGTAGCGGAAACGGTGCATAGCCTGCGGGAGAAGAGCCATGTTGGGAAGTTCCTCGCTCTTGAAGATATCCCATCTCGTGCTGCCCTTGTACGGCTTTGAGCAATACTCATCAAGAAGTTCTCTATAGGGGTGCTGAGTTGTTACTTTACGTATCGTTTGTGTTAAAATAATGTAAGAAGTTTGGCGATGTGAGGGGAATAATGTATATTTGTAATCTAATTCAATTAAACGTTTAAAAGGAGAAGATTATGAAACAGATATTAGTAACGGTAGATACTAACCAGCCTCTGCAAAACATTCGCAAGGCTATTAATATGCTTCGTGGTGTTGTGTCAACTACAGTTGTAAAAGAGCCAGTCTTGACAAAGACACAGAAGCAGCAAGCTTTTGTGAAGGAAAGTTTGACAAGAGCTTTGCAGGAAGTGAAACTTGCTAAGTTGGAAGGAAGAAAACTACCAGATGCAAGGGATTTGTTAAAAGATTTAGAAATGGAAGATTGACATGAAAGTACATGTTGAATATGGCTCTGAGTTTAAAAGACAGTTTAAACGTTTGGCTAAAAAATATCATTCATTGAAGTCTGACTATGATGCTTGGTTAGATGAAATTTATAAGAATCCTCTTGTTGGAGATGACCTTGGTGGTGGCGTTCGTAAGATAAGAATGATTATTGCTGACAAGGGTAAAGGCAAAAGTGGTGGTGCAAGAATCCTAACTCTTAATGTAAAGGTTAGTGAGGATGGCATGAATGTAACTCTTCTTACAATCTATGACAAGGGAGAAATCTCTAATGTCAAGGATGAATTTATAGAATCCTTGATTAAAAACTTGTAAGACGTTGTCATTTAAACTGTATCATGCTTTTGCCCTATGCGAGCGTATTATTGCGGATACTACGGGCAGTATGGCGATTGCCTTTCTCATACCGTTGGTATGTTATGGGGTGATTGGAACGTATGCACTTTCGAATCGCCACGTTCCTCTTTTGCCAAAAAAGTAGTTTTTTCGAAAACCTACCTTCAATAGTCTTTACGCCCCCTTCGGTTCCCCCATTTGTGGGGGACAGAAACCTCAGGAGCGAGGGAGAAAACCGCCCTACTCGGTGCTCGGAACCGCTACGTTCTAAGGTTGGCGGGGCATCAAAGCCCTCGCCAGGTTTTGCGGGCTGGGACCGCCTTATTATAGCTTGCTGAGGTAGGGAACAGCTGTTATAGTTTACAGTTGATCTTGTGGTAATTTGCTGATGAGTTGCAGATTTCTTTCGATTTTTTTGGTGGTTTCGAGGAAAAAGTGTACTTTTGCGATTAGATATTAATAAAATGAATTATTATGGCACAGGTAGCAACAATGAATCAAGCTCAATTGCAAATCCTCGATATGCTGTCATTTATCAAGACTCCTGAGGCTTTGCGAGATTTGAATAAGGTAATCTCCGATTATTTTGTTCAGATGGCTGATGCTGAATTAGATAGGATGTGGAATGAAGGAACCCTGAATGAAGAACGTATCGAGAGTTTCCGGCATCTCCATGAACGTACTCCATACAATAAACCAATATTATAATCTTTAGGTTAAGTTTGTAGATTGTGCCATTGCTGCAAATGCAAAGTGTATTGTTACAGAAGACAAGCACTTTAAGGTCCTGGAAAATATTCCTTTTCCTAAAGTGGAGGTTATAGGTATAGAGGATTTTAAATGTTATTTGGATAAGTGGATATAGGTTTATGTACTGGTTTTGGTATATCACCATTACATGTAAGGTGCTAGATAAAAATCCTGAGCGTTGGCTTTGTTATGTGTTGAAGCACATAGATTCTACGCCTGAGGATAAGTATTATACTCTTCTTCCTGAGTTCAGGGAAGATGAGGAACAATAAAAATGAATTTAATATTTAATCAAATTAAGGTATAACCTCCATTAGCTTGTGCTGATGGAGGGCTAAATTGCGTATTTTTGTCTCAAAATTAGAAAAATGATGCCGCCGTGCAAAGGTACAACATTTTTTTGAGATATGCAATACGGCGTTGAGCGGATACTTACGGACTATGAAGAGGAATACTCCAAATATCTGATGCAGGAAGTAAGCTTTGAGCCAAGAGACAATGATGATTTCATGGCTCTGCTGCGTCTGCTGGAACGATGGCATAAGAAATCCATTCCACAAATATTGGGGAAGAACAGACCCGATGCAGCGTATGCCATAGCCTTGGCGCTGTGCAAACATATACCATTGCTCATCAACCGAGATGACATACAAGAACTGGTAGGCGAATACAAAAGACGTATCGGGAAACTGATATTCGACAGCTATCAAGCCCTGGTGGAAGCTGTCAAGATATGGAACAACGAGAAGAAACGCCAGGAGGTATGCCGCTATATCAAAGAGACGGCAGGACAATACCCCAATCATAGAGGCATGAAGAAGAAGTTGATGGACTTGATGCCAGAGACACCATTTGAGGATGAGCCGATGGCAGTGATTCATGAGCCAAATGACATGGAGAAATCACTCCTGTAAATTATCGAACAATTTAGTCTCAGGGATTTGCAATCCCTTTTGCTATAATTAGGATAGTAAAGTGCTGGTTTTGTGGTAATTTGCTGATAATTTGCAGATTTCTTGTGTTTTTTTTGGTGGTTTCGAGAAAAAAGCGTAACTTTGGCGGCAAAGTTGAACGTTTAATTGAAATAAGATGGAACAGACAGTTTTTAACCCTGCTCAGAAGAAGATTCTTCAGATGATGTCTTATATCAAGACTCCACAGGAATTGGATAATCTTGAAAATGTTCTCTCTCAATACTTTGCAAAGAAGGTTGATGAGGGGATTGATGAGTTGTGCGATAATGGAAGTATAACTCTTGAGACCATCGAGAGCTGGGGAAATGAGCATTTACGTACTTCTGGCAAATGAGAAAGATAGTTCTTGATACGAATTGCTTGTTGATGAGCCTTCCAAGGATAAGCCCTTATCGTAAGATTTGGGATGATTTCTTGAAAGGTAAATTGACTTTGTGTGTCACAAATGAAATTATAGAGGAGTATTTGGAAATCATAGAGCAGAAGACTAATGCAAATATTGCTAGTAATGTTGTGTCTGTGATTCTAATATTGAGGAATCGAGGAGATAATCATATTAATTAATAGGAACTGCCTAATACAGTGTAAGTTTTCGAAAATCACCCCTCAATGGTCTTTATACCCCCTAGTGTCGATACAATGATTGTCGAATTCATATAAACATGATGAATATTATCCTGTTGATAAATAGAAGTAGGTGGCTGTGACAAAAACAGACCGATGTGAACAAGAGTTCATGTCGGTCTGTTTTTTGTTTATATTTTTGTGCTACTATTGATACAAACGAATAAGAGGAAAGCCCTTAATTAATAAGGACTTTCCTCTTAACCTATTGATTTACAACTATCTGTTGTTACTCCTCTACAGCAGCCTGCGCCGCAGCCAAACGTGCGATAGGCACGCGGAATGGAGAACATGAAGCGTAGTTCATGCCAACCTTAGCACAGAACTTAACAGATGATGGCTCACCACCATGCTCACCGCAGATACCTGTGCGGAGGTTAGGACGGGTAGCACGACCATTTTCAACTGCCATCTTGATGAGCTGACCAACACCCTCCTGGTCGAGAACCTGGAATGGGTCAACCTTCAAGATTTTCTTCTCCATGTATGCAGGGAGGAAGGAAGCGATGTCGTCACGAGAGTAACCGAAGGTCATCTGTGTCAAGTCGTTAGTACCGAATGAGAAGTACTGAGCCTCTTCTGCAATCTGACCTGCTGTAAGGGCAGCACGAGGAATCTCAATCATTGTACCAATCTCAAATTCTACCTCTACACCGTACTCAGCAAATACCTCCTTAGAAGTAGCGAGGATGATAGCCTTCTGCTGCTTGAGTTCCTGAACGGTACCGATAAGAGGAACCATGATTTCAGGACATGGGTTGAAACCTTCCTTCTTCAACTCGCAAGCTGCACCGAGGATGGCACG
>UMFK01063497.1_pt1 | contig 10382 bp, 9 predicted proteins | sample 1964981 | NCBI WGS metagenome assembly UMFK01 (sample SAMEA4836043, study PRJEB28245) | human gut metagenome | biome: gut microbiome; material: fecal sample | place: Denmark | collected 2008
ACTATAAATCTGTCCACCATGACAAAGCATTACTGCTTCCGGTATTTAAAATATATCATAATAATATAAGAATTGTCAAATTTATACATACATCTATTTATGTAATAATAACTTATTTTTTTACTTTTAATGGCCAACTTGCATAAAAAAAAGAATATTATTTCTAATATTCTTTAGTAAACTCTTGGTAGCGAGAGGGAGATTCGAACTCTCGACCTGCCGGGTATGAACCGGATGCTCTAGCCAGCTGAGCTATCTCGCCGTGACTACTAAATAATACCAAAAAAAAAGACTTTTGACAAGTCTTTTTCGACATTTTTTATATTTTTATCTCAAAACATCATCAACATTATCCAAATAACCTTCAATTTTCTTCAAAAGTTTAGAAATATGAAATCCATCCACAAAAACATGACTAACAGTAATATTAAATGGCATTTCATATTTTTCATTATTTAAAACAAACTTTCCAAAACAAATTCTTGGAACACTTAAAGAACTAACATCTTCAGGAATTGGATGAGTAACACTCGTAAAATTTATCCATGGAACACTAGTAATATAGTATTCATTATAAGTATTTTCTAAGTTATAACTATCACTAGTTAAAACATCTTCATTCTTTGCTTTATCAATATTTTCTTTAGCAATATTATAAAACTCATAATAATTATTCACATATAAAAATCTAACATTTTCAAAAGTATCATTTTTAGTTAAAACAGTTATTCCTGGATTACAAACATCATATTCCACTGGTTCTCCATCTACAAATCTTTGCTTCATTTCAGGTATATCATTTAATGATTTAACCAAAATAAACAAAAAGTTGATAAAAAACGAACTATTAGTTTCTTTAGTATATTTAACTAATTTTGTTACATCTAAATTAACATTAACTCCATAAGTAGGATTTTTAAATGTTTTAAACCATTCATAAGTTTATCTTCTATCCATTTTTTCTACATCTATTTTTTTCATATTACCACCTAATATTGAAATAATTGTACCCAATAATATGTTCCATAAAATTTAATTACACCAATACCAATTCTAGTAAAAGAAGAACTAATCATATTTTCATAATGACCTTGAGAGCCTTTCCAAGCATATGAAACTTCCTTAGCATTACGTTGTCTACTTGCAATATTTTCTCCTACACCATAAATATCTTGACCAAAATCACGCATTATATAATAGCACATATTTCCATCAGGTCTTTCATGAGAAAACTTATTTGAATAAGCCATTTCAATAGCTCTAACCATTGCAGCTTTAGTTAAAGTTTCATCAAGTTTTAATGGTTCCTTACCTGCTTCAGTTCTAAATTCATTGGTATATTTTACTACATCATTCACTTCATTTTGGTATATACTCATATTTTCAATAGCTTCAGGTAACATATCCGAAGTTTTTACATTAAAATTTTTAGCATCAACTTCATTGTGAGTATATTCATTAACTTTCTTTTTAGACCCATCACTATATACATTATAAGTTTTTACATGCCAAGAAGTTAATTTAGTTCCATATTTTAAATCTTTTTCTTCTTTTTCTGTTTCAGTTTCTTCTTTAACAAATTTTACTTTATTATTATCATTACTATTATTATTGTTTTTTGTATTACTTGTTTGTTTTTTTAAAATCTCTAGTTTTGTAGTTTCTTCTAATTCATTTCCACTACTATCTTTAGCAATAATAACAATATCATATGTACCGACTTTATCATAAATCTTATCATCTTTATATGATAAAATACATTCTTCACCACTATTATCAGTACAGTTATCAACAAAATCAGTTATTTCGTATTTTTTTCCAACAACTATACTAACACTTTTTAATTTTAAATCTGGTTTTGTGGTATCAACTACATTTAAAGTAGTATCATATTTTATATCATCAATATTTATAACTACTTTATATGTACCGACTTTATCATATTTTAGATTAAAATCTATTTTTTCATCATCAAGATAATATAATATTTTTGCATTACTATTAACATCTCTATCAAAAAAATCTTTAGCATTTAAAAGTTCACTCATAACTTCAACACTAACATCTTTTTTTATAACCAACTTTACATCATCATTGTTATTTGTATTTTCCTTTTTATTAGAAAAGTAAATACCTAAACTAACCAAACATACAAAAACGAAAACTAAAATACCAATAATTAAATTTTTATTTATTTTCTTCACAATAACCACCACATAAATTATAAAACATTTAAAATAAAAAAGCTATAAGAATTTATACTCTTATAGCAATACCTTTCTTTTTTAAAATATATTTTCGAAGCCAATCAACTGGAAATACGCTTAAAGCTAAAGTTAAAACTAATAATAATTCATTTAATTTTAAACCATAAGTTCTAAAAATATCTCCCCCATTATATATAATCCACATCTGCGCAACAAAGATAAATGTAAATACTCCAATAAATACTTTATTCTTACCTAAATTAGCAAATGTGTTAATTCTAACAGTTCTAGCATTAAAAGCATTAAATATTCCCATGAATATAAACATTGCAAAATAAGCAGTCATTAAATATTTATTATTATCACCTACTCTAATTAATGATTTAAATATAGGTAACTTTAAAAACAAAATACATAATAATGCACAATATACACCTGTCCAAATAATTTCACTATACATATATTTATTCATAATCGGTGTATCTTTTTTCTTCGGAGGTTCTTCCATATATTCAATTAAAGGTGCTTCATAAGAAAATGCTACCCCTGCAAAAGTATCCATAATCATATTAAGCCATAACATTTGCACAATTGTAATCGGTGTTGTAACTCCAATAAAAGAACCAACTATTGATAAAACTAAAGCACACATATTAACAGTTAATTGATAAATAATAAACTTTCTAATACTTTTAAAAATAGTTCTACCATACAAAATAGCTTTACTAATTGATAAAATATTATTATCTAATATTACTATATCTGCAGCTTCTTTAGCAACTTCAGTACCACTGCCAACAGCAAAACCAACATTAGCTTTCTTTAAAGCTGGAGCATCATTTACACCATCTCCAGTCATACCAACAACTAAATCCATATCTTCTATAATGCTAACCATTCTACTTTTGTCTTGAGGTAATGCTCTTGCAATAACAGCAATTTTATTTAAATTCTTCTTTATATCTTCATCACTCATTTTTTCTAAATCACTACTACTTATTACCATATTACTATTTATATCAATAAGACCAACCTCACGTGCAATAGAAATCGCAGTATCCATTGCATCCCCCGTTATCATAATTGGTTTAATACCAGCACTCTTAATTAATCTAATTCCTTCTTTAGCTTCATCTCTTAATTCATCTTTTATATTAACAAAACCTAACAAAGTTAATTCATCGAAACACTCACCATAAGCAAATACTAACACTCTTCCAGATGCTTTAGTATACATATTTATCTTTTTTAAAATAACACTTTTATTTATTAAACTAACCTCACTACCAAAAGAATTTAAATATTTCTTACACTTTGGCATTATTACTTCTAAAGCCCCTTTATAATATGTTACTCCATTACTTAATGTAACACTACTATACTTATATTTACTATCAAAAGGTTCTTTTTTTATAACTTTATCTTTTATATTTTTATCACTACCTATAAAAGACATTAATGCTCTATCAGTAGAATTACCTCCTATAATACCTGTATCACTTATTATACTAGCATTATTATAATAAAATGATTTATACATAACTTCATAATTCTTACATTTTTTTACTTCACTTACATCTTTAAAAACCTTATTATCAGGAGTAACAAACTCAGTTACTTTAAGAATACCTTTGGTTAAAGTACCTGTTTTATCTGTTAAGAGGACATTTAAGCTACCAGCAGTTTCTATACCTACTAATTTTCTAACTAAAACATTATCTTTTAACATCTTTTTCATATTACTTGATAATACTAATGTAATCATCATTGGAAGTCCTTCAGGAACTGCCACCACTATAATTGTAACTGATAATGTTAAAGCATATAACAAATGATTAAACATCACTGGAAAATTACTAATTGTTGCTCTGATTAAATCTATATCAAAACTATTTTCAATTATAATACTAGAAAATAAATATGATATACTTGCAAGAATAGCTCCAACATAACCAATACGACTTATAGTTTTAGCAAGACCACGAAGCTTTATTTTTAATGGACTTTCAGGAACAACTTCTTGTAATTCCTGAGATATTTTACCTAATATTGTTTTATCTCCAACAAGTCTTACCAGCATTTCAGCTTCACCATTATAAACTACTGAACCACGATAAACTCTATTTACATCACTAATCACCGGACCATTTTTACTTACCTTCTTAGCTTCTTTAGTCTCTCCATTTAAAGCTGACTCATCGACACTTAAAGAACCATTAATTAAGTAACCATCCGCTGGAATTTTATCACCACTACTAAGGATAACAACATCACCAACTACTATTTCAGATGATGGTATTTCGACAATTTTACCATTTCTTCTAACACACGCTTTAGTTTTTAATTGCTCTTCTTGTAATCTTGAAAATGCTTTCTCAGAACCATATTCACTAATACTTGAAATAAATGATGCTAAAAAAATAGCAATTAAAATACCAATAGTTTCATACCAGTCAAAATCACGAAAAAGCACTACTACTTTAATACCTAATGCTATCAACAATATTTTAATAATTGGGTCTCCTAAAGATTCCAATAATAGATGCAAAAAAGTATTCTTCTTTTGCTTAGTAATTTCATTTGTACCATGTTCTTTTCTAGATTGTATAACTTCTTTTTCGCTTAAACCCATATGCTTGTCCTCCCAGAATAAGTCTATGATTTTTTTTAACTACTTAGAACACAATTTATTTTTCTTATGTAAGACTTGCAAATTTTTCACCATCATGGAAACATTTTTTGTTGAAGATAAAATCTTCTTCAAAAAGCACCTCCTTTCATAAAAAAATTTTTAATATAAAAGACGCACATGTTATCATGTGCGTTATTTTTCTTTAACCTTTCGTTTCATTATCTTGTAGTTTTCTTGTTTCAATTAAGTCTGCTATTCCGCCTGCACTCATCGTAGACATAATACATACAACAATAGAATTAAGCAAGTTATCATCTATATGTAGAAAAAAACATACAACCCCACTTAAAATGCCAATCACAACATTTTGAATAGGAATAAACTTATTAGGAACATTCTCAATAAATATTTTTGTAATTGCTCCAAAAATATATGCTACAAGCATTATTATAACTGATAATGATATAGTCAAGATATCACCCCCTTTAAAGGTTAATTTATCTTACTATATCATATGAGCTAGTCCAATAAACATAAATTACTTATGCCCTTTATTCACTTTTATTTTTAAATTGAAGTATAATCGGTGTACCATCAAAATCAATATTATTTCTAATTTGATTTTCTAAATATCTTTCATAACTAAAATGAACTAAGCCTTTATTATTTACAGAAAAAGTAAATTTCGGAGGACAATTACCAGTTTGACTTACAAAATATATTTTAAGTCTTTTACCTTTATAAGAAGGTGGTTCATGTAAACTAACTGCTTCCATAATAATATTATTAAGTAAACTTGTTTTTACTTCTTTTCTATTATTGTTATAAGCATTTATTACCTCAGGCATTAAAGTACTAACACGTTTTTTAGTTTTAGCACTTAAAAATACTACATGAGCATAAGGAATAAATTGAAATTCATTCTTTATTTCTTCTTTCCAATGTCTTATATCGCTATCTGGATTATTTATAGTATCCCATTTATTTACACAAATTACAATGCCTTTACCAGCATCTAAAGCATATGATGCTATATGTTTATCATGTTCAATAATACCAGTTGATGCATCAATTACTAACACACAAACATCACTTCTATCAATTGCTTTAAGACTTCTTATTAAACTATACTTTTCAACACTTTCATAAATCTTACCCTTTTTTCGCATTCCTGCTGTATCAATAACAGTAATATCTTCATGATTATATTTAAATTTAGTATCTATGGCATCTCTAGTAGTACCAGCAATATCACTAACTATTGCTCTATCTTCATTTAATATAGCATTAATTAAACTACTCTTTCCAACATTAGGTCTTCCAATAATAGAAAATTTAATTGTATTATCTTCTTTTATTTCTTCTTCTGGTAAATCTTTAGTAATAGTATTAAGTAATTCATTAATACCAATATTATGTGAAGCACTAACGGCAATTAACTCACTAAAACCTAATTCATAAAAATTATATAAATTATCTTTTCTTTTATCATTATCAAGTTTATTAACAACCACAATAACTGGTTTACTTGTTCTATGTAATATTTCAGCAACCTTTCTATCACTTGCATCAATATCTTCTATACCATCTACTACAAACAAAACTAAATCTGCTTCATCAATTGCTAAAGTAGCTTGAGCAAGTATATCTTTTTGAAAATCATCATCTCCAAAAGAAATACCTCCTGTATCAATTAAATGAAACCTTTTATTATTATACTCTACTTTACCATATATTCTATCTCTAGTAACTCCTGGTGTATCCATAATAATAGATTTATTTTCTTTAATTAATCTATTAAATATACTACTTTTACCAACATTAGGTTTACCAACTAAACATACTGTTTGCATACTAACCTCCTTATCTAATAACTTTTATCACATACATTATTTACATCATTACTTTTAATATTTAATGCTTTAGCATATACTCTATTATTCTTTTTATATATTTGTATTTCATCACACAACATACTCTTATTAGTAACATTATTTATTAAATCTTTCTTATTACTACTATTTACTTCATTACTTTTATAGTAATCACTATCTATTAGTTCTTTAACTGTTATTACTTTACAAAACTTACTTTCAACCCCATCTACAGTACATGCACCACCAAGAGAACTTTGGTTCTCTTGCCCATAAAGAATGGCGCTTGCTTCTAATTCATTTATTTTAGTATCTAATAACTTCTTTAAAGAATTATTTCTAATTCTCATAACTCCAAAAGTAGACATAGATATAATAATACTAAGTATTACTATAACTGCTAATAATTCAATTAATGTAAAGCCATTCTTTTTTTTCATATTTTTTCCTCGATTATACTTAATACTTCAGTTCTTCCTTTTTTAGTAACTGAACTAAATGTTATAAATTCATTATCATCAAATTTTAAAGTATCTTTAATTAATTTATCTTGTTTAATTCTACCATTTTTACCTACTTTATCATATTTAGTAGCAACAATAGTAATATCTAAGTTATAGTACTTTAAAAACTCATACATTAAAACATCATCTTCAGTTGGTTTATGTCTATAATCTATTAACATAAATACATGTTTAAGATTTTCTCTAGATTTTAAATATTCTTCAATCATTAAACCAAACTTTTTTTGAGTATCTTTACTAACACTTGCATAACCATAACCAGGTACATCAACTAAATAAAATGCATCATTAACTTTATAAAAATTTAATGTTTGAGTTTTACCAGGTTTAGAACTTGTTCTAGCAAAGTTCTTTCTTTCAATTAATGTATTTATAAAACTACTCTTACCAACATTACTTCTACCCACCAGTAAAAATTCTGACTTTTTATCTTCTGGATACTGACTTCTTCTTACAGCAATAATTGGTTCATTCACACTTTCAATTTGCATAATTTGCATCACCCATTTAATTATATATTATTTCATTTAAAAATGCAAATTTTCATATATATTATTAACAAATAAAGGAGGAAAAACTACATGCACAATACTAATTTTCCTCCTTCAATAGACCCACATACTTTTTCAATCATCGCCGTAGCAGTTGGGTATGCTTGCGTTGGAGATTATAATGCCAATGAACAAAACTCCATAGGCAACTGGTTAATACTTGTGGGACAATACATTCTAACACATGCAGCACAACAACAACTAATTGAGTCACGAATTGAAAACCACAACATCAACTCCAACTCCAAGAAAGCAAAAAAAGGTGGTTCCCCATACACAGATAATGTGAACCACAAAAGTAACCAAAACCAACGAAACGAAGTAGACTTCCTACTAGATGCATTAAACAAGATGCAACAAGAACTAGACAGTCTAAAACATAATTAACTTAATAAACTTAGAACTATATTTAAGCTTGATGGCGCGGGACGGATACACCAGCCAGCCACACAAAACAAAAGTTTATCACACCACCAAAGTTATTGGTGAATCTTTAGTTCCTGATCCCCCAGCATAAAGAACAGAAGACTTTAGATATAAGACTGGACGAGAGCCATACCCATCGCCCGCGTAGCCGTTGTACAGGTGGCCGTTGCGGTACAAACTGAACAAATAATTGCTGGTCGAAGAATAAGGCGTTAATGTCCATTCATTATATCCCATGTACATCCAATTTATTGTTTTTATTGTTGTTCCATTTGCATCATTACCATCATAATTATATAGAGTTTTAGCCCATGCACTTGGACTTGCTGCAAACCCATAGTCACTAGCATACATTAATCCTATTTTTGATGTGCCATCGTTAGGTCCATATGTTTTAGTAGCATTTTTTATTTCTGCTGTGTACATCGCACTCGGTGTTACATCACTTGTTGAATGCCCACTTACTTTCCATGTAGCATCTTCAATCATATTTGACCACATTGTACCTATATTATTTAAATAATTTGTATTTAAGTTTATTTTATTTAGTAAACTTGTACTCCATGTATTACTTGAACTATTTGTTGCTCTATAATTCCAGAAATATGTATCTACTTTTGATAAACTTCCTTTATAGTATGTTGAATCTGGAGTATCTGAGCCTTTATAATCGCCATTAGTTCCGAGTAATGCGCTTGTCACATAATCATATTTGATTAATTTTACTTTATCTTCGAATACTCCGATAATTCTATATAAGTTATTTGTTGGGCATGTTGCTGCATTAGAACCAAAACATACAAAGTTGTTTGTTGTATTACTTGGGCCTGCATATCTGTATGAATTATCTCCTGCTCCATTTGCTAGACTACTATCATGATAATATAATCCATTTTCTCCTTGAGTTCCTGTATATTGTGAGATAACATAATCTGTTAAAGTCAGTATTTTTGTCTTTTGTAAATAAATATCTAAATCCATACTAGCATTTTCATTATCTGATTGGTCTGTACCTAAATTTACAAATGTTAAAGTAAATGTCCATGTATGAGTTGTTCCTGTACTTGATGAAGTTGTAGATATTGGATAATCTGTTTTAATATTAAATAAACCAGTTTTACCAGTAACATCAAAACCTGAAACTCCACCTGAAGTAACATAAGTTAAACCATCTACTCCAGAAGTAACATTACTACCATTTTCATCTTTTATTGTTAGTATTACTTCTACAGTATTATCACTAGTTGTATAAGTATATGAATTACTATTTATAACAACCCCCACATAATAAGTAGCACTAGCACTATTAGTTTTACTTGATGCAATTAATCTAACCTTTGGATTAGTTGTACTACTTAAATTAGAACCACCAGTTTGAAAATTATCAGTTGTAGCACTTAAACTAAGGTTAGAACCCTTTGTAAATATTAAAGTATCCCCACTAGCAGTAACTTCACCTTCATTACTTAAATCTTCCCCTAAAGTTGGTCCTAAATAAGAAAATGTTAATTTACCCACTAATAAAGCTATAACTAAAAGTATTAAAATAAATATAAAAATTAAACTTAATTTACGTCCATTTACTTTTTCCATTTATAATCACCCTTATTCTTTTATAATTATAACATTATTTTTTATTAATATAAAGTTTTTTCTTTCATATTTACAAAAAATGTGTTAGAATAACTCCTTACAAGGAGTCATTATGTCAACATGTTTTAAAAATGAGTTAAAAGATAAAGAAAAAGAACTACAAAAATTATTAGCAATATCCAGTGATAAAAGAACTATTTTAAATACATTAGAAAATATTAGAATTAATTTAAGTAAAGAAAGAATACCTGGTAGTGTAGATATTCTTCTTGAATATGATTACAAATTTTTAAATGAAACTTCTTTTCTATGGCCAATTATAAAAGGTGTTGCTAATATAGAAGAACCTACTATTAAATTACCTAAAAATAATAGAAAATTTTCTTTAAAAGAAATAATAGATATATTACATGATTTCTTTAAAAATAGTACTTCTAAAAGTATTTATGAAATATTTTTAAAAATATATAATGAAAATAAAAAATCTATTAGATTTATAAATAGTGATAATTTAAGTTATACCGGTGAAATAATATATTTAGAATATTTTAAAAGATTTTATATAATGGGATGTA
>UMFK01055784.1_pt1 | contig 10354 bp, 11 predicted proteins | sample 1964981 | NCBI WGS metagenome assembly UMFK01 (sample SAMEA4836043, study PRJEB28245) | human gut metagenome | biome: gut microbiome; material: fecal sample | place: Denmark | collected 2008
CGGGAGCAGACGGCGGTACCAGAGGTATTCCCCCGGCTGCAGCTGGCGTTCCACACCCGACAGGATCGCTTCCGGAGAAAAAGGGACGAGAATCTGCCCGTCATAGCGGTCGGGGAAGCCCTTTTTGGGCTGGATAGCATAGTCCCATAAGCCGTTCAGGTTAATATAGGATGGGCGCTCAAACTGGGGGCGCGGGTATTCTGTAAGTACCTTATCCTTTGAAAGCGCCTCTCCAAAGGGAGTTGTAAGACGCTCCAGGGGGTCTTCGTTATGCGGCTTAATGATGCTTCGCAGCGCATCCTTGAAATCCATAGTATCCATCCTTTCCTTATTGCAAATGGTTAATTTGGTAATGATTCAGATTTGGCCTCATTTATGGTACAATGGGCTTTAGAGAAAGGAATATTACCTGTTTCTCCAATGGATATAGTATAGCACAGAATAAAGAAGAGCAACAAAAGAAAGAGGAAATTCATTGAAAAACGAAGAAGATCAGATATTGAGGAAGCATTTTACCGATCTGGCGCGGAAAGCAGACCAGAGTCATATAGCAACGTTCACCGGGTTCTTAAGTCTGCCGGAGCAGTCCGTTTTTTATTCCATGGACTTTTCGTATGTACCGTACTGCGTTTTCGGAGGTCAGGAGGGGTGTGAGCGGGCAGTGATCCGGTTTGGTGAGGAATGGGAGTTCCCGATCTGCTGTATCAAAATGGCACCGTTAATGAATAAGTTTGCGGATGCGCTGACGCACCGGGATTTTTTGGGGGCACTCATGAACCTTGGGATTGAACGGAGTACGTTGGGAGATATTTATATTGAGGACAAGACGGGGTATCTGTTCTGCCTGAAAAGCATGGCAGAATATATTACCGAAAATCTTACACGGATCCGGCATACAAGTGTGCAGTGTACGGTCTGCGAAGAGCCGCCGGTCTTTTTGCAGAAGGAACCGGAGGAAAAGCTCATCCAGATCAGCTCCGCACGGACCGATGCGCTGATTGCGGGGGTGTATCATCTTTCACGGACAGAAAGTAATGAGCTGTTCCGGGAGCAGAAGGTATTTATCAACGGAAGACTGTGTGAGAATAACAGCCGGGCGCTGAAGGAGGGGGATCAGATTACCGTCCGCGGCTATGGGAAGTTTGCCTATGAGGGCGAAAAAGGGTTAAGCAGGAAAGGAAAAGTGAATGTGAGGGTTCTGGTATGGTGATGCTGCAGCAGATGATCGTGATGTTTCTGATGATGGCAGTCGGATATTTATGTTATCGAAGGCAGATTCTTACGGAAGAGGTGAGCAGAAAGGTTTCGGCGATTGTAGTGAATGTGGCCAATCCCTGTATGATTTTAAGCAGTGCACTGACGGATCAGCAGATGCAGGGAAAGGAACTGGTACAGACGCTTGCAATCGTGGTCATAATGTATGTCTTTTTACTTGTTATGGCACAGCTTCTTCCGAGGATCCTGTGCATACAGAAGGAGAGTCGTGGAGCCTATGCAGCGATGACGGTTTTTGCAAACATTGGCTTTATGGGATTCCCGGTACTGGCTGCGATGTACGGCAATGGAGCGCTTTTGTATGGAGCGGTCTTTCAGATTCCATTTAATATTCTGATTTATACCTATGGAGTGGCGGTGCTGACAAGAAAGCCGGGTGCCTGTGCGAAGACAGAGCAGGATGTGAAAGCAGAGGTAGATGTGAAAGAAGAGCCGGATGTGAAGGCAGAGCCGGATGTGAAGGCGGAGGTAGATGTGAAAGAAGAGCAGGATGTGAACGCAGAGGTGGATGTGAAAGCAGAGCCGAATGGAAAGACAGGGGAACGGCAGGATGCGCAAGGCATAACAGCGGCTGTGAATGGGATGTCCGAAAATATAGAAAATGGCAGTGAACAACAGGGAAAGCTGCAGGGAACAGTAGAAATCGTGAAGAAGATCTTCAATATCGGAGTGATTGCCTGTATCGCAGCAATGCTGCTTTACTTTCTGCAGACTCCTGTTCCTTCCTTTTTACAGGCATTCATTACGAATCTTGGGAATCTCACCGCTCCGTTAAGTATGATGATTATCGGAGCATCCCTTGCACAAATGCCGTTAAAGGAGCTGTTTCTGGATAAGAAGCTGTTACTGTTTTCGCTGGTGAAGCTGCTGCTTCTTCCGGCTGTCTGGATGATCATGGTGAATCGTGTGGCAGAGCAGGAAATTTTGCGGGGGGTGTGCCTTGTGATGATGGCGACTCCGGCAGGAAGCATGACTGCAATGCTTGCTCAGCAGTATGGCGGAGATTATGAAACTGCTTCCCGTGGTGTGGCGCTTACCACGGTGCTTTCTGTGATCACCATGCCGCTTCTGGCTGCGGTATTTCTGTGAATGGAATGAGATCGCAGATCGCTGTCATTGTAATATGATAAAGAAGCTGCCTGGAAAGAATGAGAGCCGATACCCAAATTGTGGATCACAAATGTAACAGAAATAGTCCTTATCATACATTGATCTGGCATAAGGACAAGAGCTCCCGGCATATTTTGTATAAAAAATATACCGGGATTTCTTATGAGCAAATACATAGAAAAATGGAAACAGACAGGAAAAAATCTGACGGATGGTCTGCATGTGCATTGGAAGGAAGAGTGGAAAAGACAAGATGGGGAGAAGCGTCCGGATTATCAGAAAAGAGTCTGCATGCTGCTTTTGCGGAATACGGCATTTCTGCTTGTCGCCGCCGCACTTCTGCGTGGAGCGGTGGTGTTCTGGGGAGACAGCGTGCATGCAAGCAACACGGTTGGAAACCGTGAGCTGCCGATTTACTGTGTAAAAACAGATGAAGCGGGTGGAAAGAAGATTGCACTCACCTTTGATGCAGCATGGGGAAACGAGGATACGAAGAAAATTCTCGAAATCCTCAAAAAGAATAATGTGAAAGTGACCTTTTTTATGACAGGCGGCTGGGTAGAGAGCTATCCGGAGGATGTCAGAGCCATCCTTGCGGATGGGCATGATCTGGGAAACCACAGCGAAAACCATAAGAATATGAGTCAGATTTCCGATGCGGAAAAGAAAGAAGAGCTGATGAAGGTTCATGAAAAGGTCCGTGAGCTGACCGGGTATGAAATGTTCCTGTTCCGCCCGCCGTATGGTGACTATGATAATGCAGTAATCAAGGTCGCAAGAGAGTGCGGATATTACCCGATTCAATGGGATGTGGATTCTCTGGACTGGAAGGATTACGGAGTGGATTCTATTATTAAAACGGTTACCGGACATAAGCATCTGGGAAGCGGATCAATTATTTTGTGCCATAATGGAGCGAAATTCACATCTGAGGCGCTGGATAAGCTGATTCAGAACCTGAAGGACCAGGGATATACCTTTGTGCCGCTGTCAGAACTGATTTACAGGGATCATTATCACCTGGATCATGAGGGAAGACAGATTAAGGATTAGGGAAGAGGATAAGAATAGAAATTTGAAATGCATATGACAATGTAAAATAAATTTTTTTGCAAAATTGAAGATTGCAGGTTTAAAACTTCTATGCTAAAATTTCTGTAAAGCATAGAAGTTTTCTATTTACAGAATATGTATTGAAATTGATTCTGTAACTAAGAGGGTCCCAGCCCTTGTCTCTGATATTCTCACAGATCAGAAAATCCATGCTTTGATTCCAACGAATTAAATTGAACAGGCAGAGGATTTTTATGCCCATAGAAGAATTCTCTGTGAAAAGGAGGTTGTTTATGGGAAAATTCGATTATTGTATGAAAGAATATCTGCAGAATAAGGAGTACTTTGCAGATCTGTTTAATGGATGCTGCTTTGATGGGCAGACTGTGATTCGAGCAGAGGATCTGACGGAAGCGTCGGAAACATATACAGTAGCACGGACAGAGGAAGAGGAAGACAATGCAGAGCATGTACAGATCCGGATTTTGTATGGAGCGCAGGGAAAGACTATCGAGGTAGAGAGTGCGAGTCCTTTCCGGAGAGCAGGGAGAAATAAGAAGACACAGCTTCTGAGGGATGTGAAAATGAAACTAAGGACCGGTGCAACCTTGCAGGTATTAGCGGTAGAAAATCAGAGTTACATAGACTATAGCATGCCGGTTCGATGTATGGATTATGATGTGGCAGAGTATAATCGGCAGTTAAGGGAAAAGAAGCAGCAATTTCAAGCATTGCGGAAGCAAATGAAAGAGTCTGGTAAATATGCGATGACGATTATTACCTATGCAGAGAAGTTATCCGGGATTTTTAAGACGGATCGCTTGCAGCCGGTGTACACGATCTGCCTTTATACTGGAACAGAACCGTGGGATGGACCAAGACAATTATCGGATATGATGGAATTTGGTGAGAATGAGTTGCTTCAAAAATGTTTTGCAGATTATTCTCTGCGTCTGTTTTGTGTGAATGAGCAAAGTGACTTTGAAGAATTTCATACAGAACTTAGAGAATTGTTTCGGGCAATGAGCTATAGGAAAGATAAAGAAAAGTTTCTGAGTTTAGCAAAAGATGAACGATATGCCCATTTATCAGAAGAAACATGGGATGCAATAAGGATTATGACAGGACGGGAATATCTTAAGAACAGTCATATAGCAACATATAAAATCATGAACGAAAGCGGAGAGGAGCGATATGATATGTGTCAGGCCTTGCAGGAATTAAGAGAGGATTTTATTAATGAAGGAAAAAGAGAAGGAAAAAGAGAAGGAAGGCAGGAGGGGAGGAGAGCGCAGCAGTGTTATACAATCGAAATGATGTTGAATAAAAATTACGACCTGGCAGAAATCTGCTCCATAGCAGGCTGTGATCCGGCTCTTGTAGAGAAGGTCAGGGAGAAAAAGGGAGGAAAAGGTGGCAATTAAGACACGGGGGAAGGCTGAGTGAAAAGCTGAGTGAAGCTGAGTGAAAAATTTCTGCAGGGGGTTAATCTTTTATAACCCAAAACCGATATAAACTACAAGAAACCGTTAAATATGAAATTGTGACCATGTTGAACAGACATCAGGGAAGCACAGGGAGGTGTACACAATGACAATTGAACCACTAAGCAGTGCCATGACTTACCAGGCACAGAATACACAACAGGCAAAGCCTGTACAGAAGGCTGTAGAAAACACGGACGTTTCCACTACAGCAGAACAGACCGTCAGCTTTGATCCGACAACCGCGAAGATTAAAGAGGTCGATGAGAAGAATGGACAGGGAACTGAGACGAACAATCAGGGAACCCCGGAACAACAGACACCGACGAAGGAACAGATCAAGAAGGCTGTCGAGCAGTTAAACAAGAACATGTCTCATTCCGAAGCAATCTTTGGAATCCATGAGGCAACCAATCGTGTAACGATTAAAATTGTAGATAAGGATACCAAGGAAGTGATCAAAGAGCTTCCGCCGGAGAAGACTCTTGACATGATTGCCAAGGCATGGGAGCTGGCCGGTATTCTTGTAGATGAGAAGAGATAGAATCAGAGGAGGTAGCAGATATGGCAATGCGTGTAACCGGTATGTATTCCGGATTAGACACAGAGACAATCATTCAGGAACTGGTTGCTGCCAAGCAGACCAAGGTAGATGACCTCAAGAAGGAACAGACCAAGCTTGAATGGAAGCAGACAGCCTGGAAGGATCTGAATACTAAAATTACCAAGTTTTATAAAGGAAGTCTGGAGAACATGGTTTATCAGTCTTCCTATATGAAGAAGAAAACCACCTCATCCAATGATAACCTTGTCAGCATCATTACGAAGGATGCAGCCATGGACAGCGTTCAGGAGATGGAAATCAATAAGCTTGCAAAGGCTGGTTACCTGACAGGTGGTGTAATTACCGATAAGGACGGCAAGAAAGTAACATCCGGAAGCAAGCTTGTTGACAAGCTCGGAATTGCAAGCGGAAGTAAGTTCGCAATTAATGCATCCGGTAAGACCGTGGATATTACAGTGGATGAGAATACGACCATCAGCGATGTAGTGTCCAGGCTTCAGGAAGCCGGAGTGAAGGCAAGCTTCGATGCGAAGAACCAGAGACTGTTTATCGGCTCAGAGGGAACCGGAGCAGCCAGCGACTTTACGATCACAGCAGATAACAGTGATGGACTTGCCGCAATGGAGAAGCTGGGAATCCTTACATACGGAAGCGGCGGCGATGACGATCAGGTTCTTACAGCATATAAGAAGTGGGCTGAAATGTCGGATGCGGATAAGCAGTCAGCAATTGATTCCAGAACCGCAAGCCTTTTAAAGACGTATACTGCAGAACGTGATTCACTGGTTAAGCAGATTGAAAGCCTGAACAAGAGTCAGGACACTCTGGTTGAAGAATTTAAAAAGGAATTCACCGACAGCACAATTTTTGATGATGTAACTGCTTCTGACTTCACTGATAAGCTCAGTGCGAGAATTGCTGAACTTAAGCAATCACAGAAAGACGCACAGGCTGTTATTGATGATGAAAATGCATCCGCAGAAGACAAGGCAGCAGCGCAGGAGACATTCAACAAGTCAAAGAGTGAGCTTTCCTATCTGGAAGGGTATCAGTCCAATACAGAAACGATCGCATCCAGTCAGAAACGTGTGGATGAACTGAATCAGGACTATATCAAGGCAGATGGAACAGCAGGAATAAAGACAGTTGAAGAAGCAACCGCATACGTGGAGAATCGTATCAGCCAGGCTAAGGATATGGTTGCAGATTATGCGGCGAAGAAAGCGGCGTATGATGCAAAACCTGCCAGTGAGCGTGCCGTTAAGACCGATGGACAGGATGCAGAGATTGTGCTGAATGGCGCAACCTTTACATCAGACAGTAACACCTTTGAAATTAACGGACTTACGATTACCTGTAAGGGCGTTACGACGGGTGGAGAGAAGATTACACTTACCACTGAGAATGATGTAAGTGGTATCTACGATATGATCAAAGGGTTCATTAAAGAATACAGTGACCTGATCAATGAGATGGATAAGCTTTATAATGCAGACTCTGCGAAGGGATATGATCCTCTGACCGATGAGGAAAAGGATTCCATGAGTGATAAGGAAGTAGAGAAATGGGAGACGAAGATCAAAGATGCTCTTCTTCGCAGGGACTCTACATTGAATACCGTTTCCAGTGCCATGAAGGAGATTATGGCTTCAAGCTTTACCGTCAATGGTAAGACCATGAGCCTGGCCGATTTCGGCATTGAAACACTGGGGTATTTTAATGCAGCCGATAATGAGAAGAACGCTTATCACATCAACGGTGATGCAGATGATGAGAATGTGAAGAGTAAAACCAATACCCTGCAGGAAATGATTTCATCTGATCCGGACAGTGTAGTAGCATTCTTCACCCAGTTGGGCAAGAGCCTGAATTCCAAGGTGAAGGATCTCATGGGCAGAACTGATTACAGCAGCAGTAATACTGTCTATGATGATAAGAAGATGAAAACGGACTATGACAGCTACACCACGAAGATCAAAGAAGCAGAAAAGAAGCTGCAGGATTATGAAGATAAATGGTACAGCAAATTCTCCAGGATGGAGACAGCACTGGCTAAGCTACAGTCTAACTCCAGTGCAATAACAGGTTTATTAGGAGGCTCATGATATGGCATTGCCTAATGCTTATGCACAATACAATAACAGCAAGGTTCTCACGGCATCCCCGGCAGAACTGACACTTATGTTATATGAGGGAGCAATTAAGTTCTGCAACATTGCAATTCTGGCAATTGAACAGAAGGAAATCGAGAAGGCTCATATTAATATCCGCAAGGCGCAGAAGATTATTGAACATCTGATGGCTACTCTGGATATGAAGTATCCGGTGGCAAAGGACTTTGATAACATGTATCAGTATCTTCTTCGAAGACTTTCAGAGGCTAATATAAGTAAAGATCCCGAGATCCTGAAGGAAGTACTGACTCATCTGCATGCGATCAGAGATAACTGGAAGGAAGTTATACGGATTAACCGTGAGAAGGGAGTTGTATGTTAAACAGCTATCTAAGTATTCTTGAGGACAGCCTGCGGAAGAAGCTTATGATTCTGGAGCAGATTGAGGAGGTCAGCAATGCACAGACAGCACTCATAAAAGAAGATCAGTTTGATTTACCGCGTTTCGACGGAATGGTAGATGAAAAGGATGACTTCGTCAAACAGCTTGAAGAATTGGACAACGGTTTCGAAACATTGTATGATAAAGTTCGGGAAGAACTTTTGATGGATCGCAGTAAATATGAGCAGCAGATCCGGCGTATGCAGGAGCTGATCGGACAGATTACAGATAAAAGTGTCTCTATTCAGGCTAAGGAAAGTCGTAATAAAGCAGCAATTGAACGATACTTCGCCAGAGAGAAGCAAAGCATTGGGCAGGGACGAAGAAATGCAAAAGCGGCATATGGCTATTACCAGAACATGAGTAATGTCAATACGCAGGCAGCGGTGTTTCTGGACCGGAAGAAATAAAGAAACTAACCGGAATTTACTTTGGCAATTGAGAAAATTGAGAATTGAGAAATTGTAACTGTTTAGAACCAATGTCACTTAGTTAAGCTCATTGGTTCTATTCAATTTAAACCTCTAACATAGTAACAGTTCAATCTTCCGGCTGAACTGTTACGGAAGCAAAGCTATAGATTGGAAATAACTTTGTATGCAGCATTGCATCAGAGCCAATTGAAAATTCGGAGGAGTATATCCATCAGAGCGAGGAAAAATGCTTCTGATTTATCATATCAGTTGATGGATTGTATGTGAGCCAAAAGGTAATCCAGATATGTAAGGATTACGGCTGGGATTATATCATCCGTTATAAAGAAGGATGTGCCCATCCATAGAAAAGAATATGATGTATCGCCAGAAAAAGAGAAAGTGAGGTCAGAAATGAAGGAAGTTATTGTAGTTGGGTTAGGAAACACGTTCAAAAGACTAGAGAATACAATAAAAAAGAGATGGAAAATAATTGCTGTAAGTGATAGTTGTTATTCTGACAAAAAGGACAAATATGGAGAATACCTTTATTACCCAATTGCGGAATTGGGGAGGGTGGCAAAAGGATGTGATATTTTTATTTGCTGTACGCAAAGATATTATTTTCAGATATATGAAGAATTGACAAAAAAACATGGGATTTCTACAGATACAATTATGGATTGTTTTGTAGTAGAGGAGATGGAGATAAATAGATTAAGAGATGGTATGAATTACAGATTGGAGAAATTTAATAATGATTATGAGATGTATTTGAAATGTGATTATAAGAAGTTTGCTGCTGATAGAAATAACATCTGGCCTTTATTGTTTGAATATGATAATTCAGGAAGTAATCCAAACCCGTTTTATTTCTTGTTTGAAGACTGGTGTTCTAAGTATATTTACAGACAGAGGCCTGAAATTCATTACGATATAGGCGGAAGAATAGATGGATTTATTAGCAGATTATTGACATTTGGTCAAAAAGTTAAAATGGTTGATTATAGACCATTAAATATAAAGCTTGAGGGACTTGAGTTTTTACAAGGTGATGTTACAAAAACGTTAAACAATATCGGAACTAATATTATGAGTCTGTCATGTTTGGGGTGTGTTGAGTCATTCGGGCTAGGACGATGGGGTGATGATGTTGATCCTTTGGCTTGGGAAAAAGGCTTAAAAAATATGCAAGAAGTTATGGCCGAGGGAGGCTATTTATATATAGCTGTGCCTATTGGGAAAGAAAGATTAGAGTTTAATGCAAGAAGAGTGTTTTCTCCTCAGACTATAATAGATACACTTGAGAAAATGCAGTTAGTTGAATTCTGTATAGCTAATCCGGAGAAATTTGTCGTAGAAAAATCAGATACTCTTGATTTTTACAATAATTATGATGGATCAAACCAAATTATAGGATGTTTCTTGTTTGAGAAAAAGATGAAATAGAATTTGGGTTGAAGGATTTATAGCTAGTGATGGTTAGTGTGTTGAATATAAGAAGGCTTGGTTTTTGGACTTATCGCGAAGCACTCTTTTTGAAGTTGATCTTGATAAGAATATATGTCAATTCTTGTGTTAAATTGAAACTACATTTGATAAGAGAAAATATGGAATATGTACAAAAAGTGCGAAAAATAGTAGTTTTGCCATTTCGTGGAAAGAAAATTGCTTTTTATGATTTGGAAAACCATGAATTGAATTATGCTCCCATTGAATGTTTTTCTGAACCTTGGTGCTTAAAATACATCGAAATAGACAAAGATATACATATTTTCAGCAGGAGAGCGATGTATATTTGTGATGGAGTATGAATTGAAGTTTGAATTGAAAAAATTAAAATGAAATAAAAAAAGGTCAAATGACAAAGTAAGTTCCAGTTTGACAAAGTAAATGTC
>UMFK01057571.1_pt1 | contig 10336 bp, 7 predicted proteins | sample 1964981 | NCBI WGS metagenome assembly UMFK01 (sample SAMEA4836043, study PRJEB28245) | human gut metagenome | biome: gut microbiome; material: fecal sample | place: Denmark | collected 2008
AGTCCATGGAAATGATAATGGACGGTCAGTGCGGTGCGTTCAATCCCCTGCTGCTGGAGTGCCTAAAGGACATCAGCGGAAACATTGCCCACGAGCTTGATATGGACTCAAAGGGCGAGATCGACAAGCAGATGCTTATGAATGTCACCGAAGAGATAATCGAGGACAAGATATCCGACCAGTCCAGCTACAGCTCCAAGCTGCTTGAAGCGGAGCATGAAAAGAGGGTGTTCTTTACCTCCGATATCAAGGAGATACAGTTCGAGTATGACGCTCAGGTGGAGACGGTATCTCTCTCCGAATACGGCGCAAAGCTTCTGGGCTATGAAAGCAGCGTGATATATCCTTACCGTGAAAAGAATGAATTTCTGGGCGATAAGGGAGCAGAGCTTATAAGCAAGCTCCGCAGCACCACAGCCGCCGCTCCCAACATCACTCCATATGAGACGGATATCACATACAACGGAAAAACAAGCAGATACAAGATAATAGCAAGGTCGCTGTGGACCAAGGACAATCCGCCCAAATACATAGGCGCACTTGGAAGAATAATCGACACAGGCAGCGAAGAAAAGAATTAAAGGAAGGTAATTGGTCTATGACTATTGAAGAATGCTACAAACAGCTCGGCGGAGATTACAGCAACGTGCTGAGCAGACTTAGCAATGATGCAATAATCCGAAAGTTTCTTGTAAAGTTCTTATCGGACGGCAGCTGCGGAAATATATTCACAAATCTTGAAAGCGGAAATATGGAAGAGGCATTCCGTGCGGCGCACACCTTAAAGGGCATCTGCCAGAATCTGGGAATGGACAACCTTTACCGCTCCTCTTTTGAAGTTACGGAAGCTCTGCGTGGCGGCAGCAACAACACCAATGAAGAGATGCTCAACCGCTTAAAGGCTGATTATGAGGCTGCTGTGGAGACCATAAAGCAGCTCAGCTGATATGCTTACGGAATACAAAGATAATACTAATCTTCAATCAACCTACAGACAAATCCTCGGCTGAAATAAGCCCATTCTTCGTCAAGCTCCCTTGCCGGGCGGCAAGCCCGCCTGCGGTCACTTTCCTAGACTGGTCTTATTTCATCTGTCGGCTTTGCCTATAGAACGATTGAAGATTAGTATAAAAGGACTGCTGCGGGTGCGGCAGTCCTTTTTTGTAAGACTTGCAAAAACCGCCTGTCGCTTATTTCAAGTGACAGGCGGTTCGTTTTATTGACTATCGGTATTATCAGCCTGCGGGCCAGGTAAAATCTCTGCCCGAAAGCACATGGAAATGCAGGTGATGAACAGTCTGACCTGCGCAGTCTCCGCAGTTGGAAACTACTCTGAAGCCGTCCTTCATGCCCATTTCCTTGGAAAGCTGAGCGATTATCTCGAAAATATGCGCCACAACAGCGGAATTATCGTGAGTTATCTCAGCTGCGGAAGCGATATGCTCCTTGGGGATAACCAGAAAATGAATGGGTGCTGCGGGAGCTATATCGTAGAAAGCATAGCACATATCGTCCTCATATACCTTCTTGGAGGGGATATCGCCGTTGATGATCTTGCAGAAAAGACAATCTTCCATCTTAGTTCTCCCTTACTTTACAAACTGAGCAACGATGCCGTCAAATGCGTTGATAGCTTCATCGATCTTGTTCTTATCGCCGATACCTGCCATTGCGGAATCGGGACGTCCGCCGCCCTTACCGCCTGTTATCTCAGCAGCAGCTCTTACGATCTTGCCTGCATTAGCGCCCTTGGCAACAGCTGCCTTGGAGCAAGCGCAGAGGAACTTAGGCTTCTCATCTGCTGTTCCTGCGATAAGGATAATGAAAGGCTCTTCAATTTCCTTAACTCTGTCAGCAAACTTGTCGTACATATCGGAACCAACGTTGGTAAGCATATTTGCCATTACCTTAACGCCGTTTACCTCACGGCAGTTCCTGAGAACTTCCTCAAATACGCCATCGGCAATGCGCTTCTTGAATGCTTCGTTGAGCTTTTCAAGACCCTTGTTTGTCTCGATAACGGAGGTTATCTTCTCAGCCAGCTGTGACATATCGCCGACCTTGAGGATATGAGCCGCTTCTCTTACTCTGTTCTCAACTTCGTTCAGGAGCTTGAGAACGCCGCTTCCTGTAACAGCCTCGATACGTCTGATACCGGAAGCTACGGAGTTTTCGCCGATTATCTTGAACAGTCCCAGACGAGCGGTGTTGTCGATATGAGTACCGCCGCAGAACTCAACGGAAACGCCCTTTGCCTCAACAACTCTTACGATATTGCCGTACTTTTCGCCGAACAGAGCCATTGCGCCAAGCTTCTTAGCCTCTTCAATGGGCATCTCGGTCATGGTAACGGGGATAGCGTCAAATATATCCTTGTTTACGATAGCTTCGATCTCGGAAAGCTGCTCGGGTGTAACTGCCTCAAAGTGAGAGAAGTCGAAACGGCATCTCTCAGCGTCAACATAAGAACCTGCCTGATGAACATGGTCGCCCAGAACCTTTCTCAGAGCTGCCTGGAGCAGATGAGCTGCGGTGTGGTTTCTCATGATAGCGTAACGCTTTTCAACGTTAACGGAAGCGGTAACGCTGTCGCCCTTGCCGAGACCGCCCATTTCAACTGTACCGAAGTGGAGGTACTGACCCTTTGCGGTCTTCTTGGTATCGGTAACTGCAAAGCGGCTCTCACCGATGGTGATAACGCCTGTGTCGCCTACCTGTCCGCCGCTCTCAGCGTAGAAAGGAGTTTCATCGAGGATAACAACTGCGTCATCGCCCTCGTTGAGCTCGCTAACTTCTGCGCCGTCCTTGAATACGGCAAGAACCTTTGCATTTATTTCAAGCTGAGAATAATCATAGCCTGTGAACTTAGTCTTGGGGAGGTCAAGATTGCTCATTGCGTCCTCGTCCCATGAAGAGCCGCCCTTTGCAAGTCTGTCCTCTCTTGAACGCTTTCTGGACTCGTCAACGCAGGCTCTGAAGCCCTCCTCGTCAACGGAAATGCCCTTTTCCTCGGCGATCTCCTTGGTCAGGTCAATGGGGAAGCCGTAGGTATCGGAAAGCTTGAATGTATCCTCGCCGGAAAGAACGCCGCCCTTTTCGATGCCGTCCAGCATCTTGGTAAGAACGTCCATACCTGCGTCAATGGTCTTTGCAAAGCTCTCTTCCTCGTTGAGGATAAGCTTCTTGATGTACTCTCTCTTTTCCTCAAGCTCGGGGTATGCGCACTTGTTCTCGTCGATAACAGTGTCTGCAACCTTGTAGAGGAAAGGCTCCTTGATGCCCAGAAGTCTGCCGTGACGTGCTGCACGTCTGAGCAGTCTGCGGAGAACGTATCCTCTGCCTGTGTTGGAAGCGGTAACGCCATCGCCTACCATGAATGTGGTGCTTCTGATGTGGTCGGTGATAACACGGAGGGAAACGTCGGACTTTTCGTTTTCCTTATAATTTACGCCTGCAATGCGGCTGATGTGCTTCATTATGTTCTGAACGGTATCTACCTCGAAGAGGTTGTCAACGCCCTGCATAGCGCAGGCAAGACGCTCAAGACCCATACCTGTATCAATGTTCTTGTGAGCCATTTCAGCGTAGTGGCCGTTTCCGTCGCTGTCGAACTGGGAGAATACCAGGTTCCATATCTCGATAACTCTGTCGCAGTCGCTTGCCTGCTCAAAGCTCTCAAAGGGGCCGTATTCCTCGCCTCTGTCGAAGTGGATCTCGGAGCAGGGACCGCAGGGGCCGCTGCCGTGCTCCCAGAAGTTATCAGCCTTGCCAAGACGGATAATTCTCTCCTTGGGAATGCCGATGTCGTTCATCCAGATGCTCTCAGCCTCGTCATCGCTCTCAAAAATGGTTATCCACAGTCTGTCAGCGGGAATCTCCAGCACGCCTGTGAGGAACTCCCAAGCCCATGCGATAGCTTCCTTCTTGAAGTAGTCGCCGAAGGAGAAGTTGCCGAGCATTTCAAAATAAGTACCGTGGCGGGCAGTCTTACCTACACGCTCGATATCGGGGGTACGGATACACTTCTGGCAGGTAGTTACACGCACATTGGGAGGTGTTTCTGTGCCGAGGAAGAATTTTTTAAGAGGAGCCATACCGCTGTTGATGAGCAGAAGGCTGTTGTCTCCCTGAGGAATAAGATTAGCGCTGGGTAATCTTGTATGACCCTTGCTCTCGAAAAAAGAAAGATACTTTTCACGGAGCTGGTTAAGACCTGTCCATTCCATAATTTATAAGACTCCAATCTTTTTAAGGCAAAATCGCCCGATTTATATACATATATAATTTATTATAGCAAAGCGGAGTGAAATTGTCAAGTGCAGATACTGCATTTTTGAATATGGTTTTGTCCGTACCTGCGCCTTACGGCGGAAATCAAAATCGCCGTTCCTGACGGAACGTCTCTTGATTTCAAGCCGCCTGCATGAAATAGTTTTTTTATATTGAGAGAGGATATTCATTTGCTGGGCTTTGAACTCACAGTGCAGGCGGCTTTGAGGGATTTTTGATTTGTTGGCTCTTGCTTTAATTACATTTACCGTCAGCAAAAAGATTTCGCTGTCTGCGGACAGCGACAATGTGGCTCCGCCCCCTTGACCCCCGCAAGCCTTTCGGGAAAAAGGCTTGACCTAAACCCTTTACCTTTGTGCTTATTTGTGCAAATTCTTTTATTTAGATGCTCTAACGCTTACTAAAAAAGGGCTGCCGCATCTTATGCAACAGCCCTTTTTCTATATCTGTTCTGAAACTCAGTCTCCGAATGAAACGCCCAGGTCTCTTGCGGTGATAACGTAGTTGCCCTGAGGGTCAACAAACTTTGTCTTTCCCGCAACCTCGCTGAGAGGATTTTCGCCTATCTTCGCATTTATCATTGCAACGGAAACGCCGTACTTATCAGCTGCAATGAGCTGTGCTGCTCTTACGCCGAAGCGTGTTGCAAGTATTCTGTCGTATGCGGAGGGGCTTCCGCCTCTGAGCATATGTCCGGGAACGCACACTCTGGTCTCGATCCCGGTTGTTTTCTGTATCTGGGAAGCAATGGTATTTGTTGCTGTGGTGATGCCTGCGTCAAGTCTCTGCTTTGCACGCTCTTTCTTCTTGAGCTTTGCCTCTTCCTTGCTGTATGCTCCCTCTGCAACTGCAACGATGGAGAAGCGATGACCGTTATCGGCTCTCTTCTGCATTGCCTCGCATATCTTGTTGATATCGTAGGGTATCTCGGGAATGATGATAGCGTCCGCACCGCCTGCGATACCTGCATAAAGTGTGAGCCAGCCTGCCTTATTGCCCATTATCTCCACCATGAGTATTCTGCTGTGGGAAGCTGCTGTTGTATGGAGACGGTCGATAACATCGGTTGCGATATCCACTGCGGTATGAAAGCCGAAGGTAACATCTGTGCCGTAAATATCGTTATCAATGGTCTTGGGCAGTCCGATAACGTTAAGGCCCTCCTGAGAAAGCAGGTTTGCGGTTTTATGAGTGCCGTTTCCGCCAAGGGTGAGCAGACAGTCAAGCTTCTGCTTCTTGTAAGTATCCTTCATCTGCTTTACCTTGTCGATATTATCCTCGCCGATACTGGATATCATCTTGAAGGGCTGTCGCTTGGTGCCCAGGATAGTTCCGCCCTGAGTAAGTATTCCCGAAAATTCGGAGGGATCCATCTCTCTGGCAATGTTATTGATAAGTCCGTAGTAGCCGTTCTGTATTCCGACTATCTGCACATTATCGGTGCCCATAGTCTCGAAGCACGCCTTTGCAACACCTCTTATAGTCGCATTAAGACCGGGGCAGTCGCCGCCGCTGGTAAGGATACCTATTCTTTTCTTTGCCATGATTTTCAATCCTCCTGTAAATTATGCCTTTGTTTTCTGAGGCTGACGCTCACGCAGGAACTGCTCGAACTTGTCTGCGGGCATGGGCTTTCCGAAGAAATATCCCTGAGCCTGGTCGCAGCCCGATTCTCTCAGTATATCAGCCTGACCTATAGTTTCAATGCCTTCGGCAATGGTCTCTATCTTCTTGGATTTTGCTATCCTGATAACGGCGGAGACTATCTCACGGGAGATAGCGTCGTCCTCAAGATACATTATAAAGGAACGGTCCAGTTTCAGCACGGTTATAGGCAGTATCTGGATATAGCTCAGTGACGAATAGCCTGTTCCGAAATCGTCCATGGAGAGCTTTACGCCCAGCTCCTTTATCTCCTTCATCTGAGCCACCGCATGGTCGATGTCCTTGAGGGCAAGGCTCTCGGTAAGCTCCACGTCAAGCCACTGAGGGGCAAGACCTGTTTCCCTGAGGGCTGTGCTTATGACCTCGGTAACGTTTGTCTGATAAAAGTCGATAGCGGTAAGGTTTATGGAAACGGTAATGGGTGCAAGTCCCATATCCTGCCATGCCTTGTTCTGGCGGCAAGCCTCGTAAAGCACGAAATGGCTTATCTTTGTGATAAGCAAGGACTTTTCCGCCACGGGGATAAAGTTGCAGGGAGGAACTACAGTGCCGTCGGGCTTTATCCAGCGGATAAGAGCCTCCATGCCCACAACGTTTCCTGTTGCAAGGTCTATCTTGGGCTGATAATAGAGCACCAGCTCGTTGTTGTCTATAGCCTTTGCAAGCTCCCTTTCTATCTCGTTGCCCTGAATGATTGCATCATGGGCGTGATTATCAAAGCGGAGAATAGAGTTCTTGGTTCCGTCGGAAAGGCTGAGTGCAAACTCGGCACGGTCAAGCACCTGAGCAAACTCGCAGCCGCCGCCGTCTGACATAAGGCAGTAGCCTGCGGAGCAGGTAAGGTTCTGAGCCTCCAGGCCCATTCCGCCGATATCGGCAATATCCGCCTGAACGCTCTTTATTATACGCACCGGCAGCTGATCGTCGCCGTCGGTATGGACGATGAGGGCGAAGTTATCGCCGCCTATTCTTGCCGCAAAACCGCTTTCGCTCACGTTTACGGAAAGTGCGGAAGCAAACTTTCTCAGCAGCAGGTTTCCGTTGGCATAGCCGCAGGTATCGTTTATAATGTGGAAATTATCAATATCGAATACGATTATCCAGTAATCAATGCTGCTGTCGTCACGGGTGCATTCCAGAATCTCATTGCCCATGAGCATGAACTTGTTTCTGTTGTAGATCTGGGTAACTTCGTCGATATACGCCATGCGTTCGATTACCAGATCCTTTTCCTTGTCGGCGGTGATGTCGATTATTGCGCCGCCTATACACTTTTCGCCGCTGTCGGAAACAGCCTTGTAACGGAAGTTGTACCAGTGATACATTCCGTCTGCGCTCATGGCACGGAAGTCAACGGTGCGGACTTCATCTGAACGCACATCGTCATGGATAGTCTTCATGCCCGATGCAAAGCTGTCGAATATTACCCTGTCCTGAGGGTGGAAAGCCTTTCTCAGCACGCTTTCTTCAATGTATCCGTCCTCGGAAACTATCCCCAGCATGGAACGGAGACGTGTGGAGCAGTAATACTTGGGATTATCTGCTTCTCTCAGCAGCAGACCTATCTCGGAAAGACCCGTGGTAAGGGCATATTTTCTTTCCGACTCGCCCAGCTTCTTTGAGTAGGAGATTATCTCGTTCCTCATCTTGTTGACCTCGGTAAGATCGGGGCCAATGGATATCATAATGGTCTGTGTCTCGTTATGGGTAACTATCCTTGAAACGATGGAAGTGTTCCAGACGGTGCACACAACAGAGCCGTCCTTTGCCTTGAAGAAGAATTCCTCGTCCTTGTTGTTTACTATGGCCTGAAGATTTTCACTGAAAGCGTCCGCAGGGAGTATTTTTTTAAGGTTTGCAGGGTCACGAAGCTCCTCCTCGGAGTAGCCTGTGATGCGCACGAGAGAGTTATTCACACGGACATAGCTGAAATTAGTATCCCACAGAACCGCCATAGCATTCAGGTGATCTATAACGTGCTCCAGATTTTCCTTTTCCTGTGAAGCCCTCAGCCTTGTAAGCAGCAGCACGATTGCAGCTGTGATAATGCACACGCCCGCTCCCGCAATGCAGAGAATAGATACTATATCGCCCGCACTTTCCGAGTTTTTCCTGATAAGCTTTATGATAAAAAATGCACAGCACACAACAGTTGCCGCAATGATAACAGATGCGATAAGAATATCACGCATATGCTTCTGCCTTGTATTATCCGTTGATGCTCCCCCCCTTCTTATTGTAAGGTCACGCAGATATCAATGTATTTCTTAGCCTAAAAGCTGATTTTTATGCAATTCAACTCATTATTATTATACAATTTTGGCCCAATTTTGTCAATATAGTTAAACAAACAAATATGAGCAAAAAGATTGCCATTTTGTTCTTATTTAATGTATATTAAACTTTGAGTGCGTTATCTCGGACAGCAGACATTCCGCCTGATGATACGCTTGACTAATACTAAGCACCAATTAAAAACTATACAAAAAATTGAGCATAATCTTGCGTATATGGATTATGCGATGATTTTTTGTCTATAGTTTTATTGGTGATTAGTATAACTCCGTTATATTTGACAATGTTAAATTAACGATAGCAAACCCAAACTGTGGTTATATTTATTGATTTCCGAAAAGAAGTAATGTATAAAATTGCAGCCCCACAGTTCTCTGTGGGGCTGTTGTTTTATTTATCCTGTTCAAGAGTGAACTCTATCTCAAACTCGGTAACTTCTCCTGTGATAGTCTTTCTATAGACCTTTGCAGTCACCTTATCCCCCGCCTTGGCGGTATTCTGGAAGTTTTTAACGTCCTGTGCGGTGAGTATCTGCTTGCCGTTAAGCTCGGTTATGATATCGTCCTTCTGGAGGTCGGTGTTTGCAACATCGCAGTCGGGAGATATCTCGGAAATGAGCATACCGGGCTTTACGTCCAGCTGTGCGGCATATTCGGGTGTGATAAGGCTGTACATTATACCAATTCTGGGTCTGTCACTCACGTAGCCCTTTTCGATAAGATCCTCCGCAATGGGCACTGCAAAGTCGGAAGCAATGGCAAAGCCGATATTTTCCGAGCCTGTGGAGCTGTACTTGCTCACAACTATTCCGACCACCTGACCGTACAGATTGACCAGCGCTCCGCCCGAATTACCGAAGTTAAGGGCTGCATCTGTCTGAATGCAGGTAATGGGATAATTGGTGTAGCTCTGTATCTCTCTGTTCACGTAGGAAACATATCCCACGGTAACGGTGTCGTTGAAGCCCCCTGCATTTCCTATGGCGACGACCTGCTCGCCCTGCTTCATATCGTCGGAGCTGCCTATAACGGCAGGCACAAGATCATCTGCCTCTATTTTAAGCACCGCAAGGTCTGTTCTTGTGTCAATGCCCACAACAGCCGCCTCGAACTCACGCTCGTCGTGGAGCTTCGCCTTGAAGCGCTTGATATCCTCCACAGCGTGGGCGTTGGTGATGATGTATCCGTCCTCGGAAATGATTATGCCCGAAGCCTCGTTGTATGCGGCAATGGAAGTATCGGTATAGCCGTACAGATTTACTATAGAGGGAAGCACCTGTTCAGCCGCTCCCACGGTGGTGAAAAGTCCTGTTTCCTTGTCGGCGTAAAGGGAATCGTCCGCAGGGTGGGGCGCCACGTTTATATTGACGGTAACTCCGCTGCCGGATGGAGTGCCGGCGATCTCCTTATCGTCATTCTTATGACCTGCCGCCAGCAGAAGCATAACTATCGCCAGAAGCGCCACAAGGCAGATAATGGCGATAATGAGCCATGCCTTGGAGGACTTTTTCATCTCTTTCTGAGGTATATCCGACACGGGAGGAACTCCCCCGCCCTGTGTGGGATAAGCCACATATCCGCCCTGCTGGGCATACTGCTGCTGCGCCTGTGCATGACCCTGCTGTCCCTGATTTGCCGCATAGGGGCTGTGGGGAACATAGCCATTGTTACTGTACATTGAGCGGTACTGCATATCGGCTCCCTGCTGATATGGGTCAAATGGCTGTTGCGCATTTTGCGCTTGCACATTCTGTGCATATCCACTCTGTGCATATCCACTCTGTGCATAACCGTTTTGAGCATATCCGTTGGAAGTCTGCCGATATTGAGTTTCCGCAAAGCTCTGCTCCGCAAAAACATCGTCATAGGGCTTTTTCTGCCCATTTTTCTGAGCGGAAGTTTCCCGAGCCGAAGTTTCCTGAACAGGAGCTTCCTGAATTGGCGCCTGTTCAGGCTCATTGTGAGAAGTCTCACCCTGAGCATCGCCCTGAACGGGAGTGTTGTTTTCAAACTGATCCATTTTATTGACCATTCCTTTTTAGAATTTATACTAATCTTCAATCGCTCTATAGGCAAAGCCGACAGAT